>Ga0255342_1000264_pt1 | contig 96546 bp, 92 predicted proteins | sample wastewater_treat_3_FD_192416 | JGI IMG/M metagenome (GOLD analysis project Ga0255342, IMG submission 192416) | Wastewater microbial communities from Lulu Island WWTP, Vancouver, Canada - plant14 | ecosystem: Engineered > WWTP > Wastewater > Unclassified | place: Canada: Vancouver, British...
CTTTCTAATAAGCTTCTCTTGGGTGGTCATGATCTCTTACCTCCTGATATTGATTGTCGCCAACAATCCAGGAGGCATCTGACCACCTTTCCTACTGTAGTGTCAACTCAAGTCCGTCTTGTCACAAGTTACATCGTGTCTTAAATAAAACGTTGGGACAGTACTGATCTCATCAATAAGCTTTTCCGACTTTTGGTTAAAAAATGAATTAAGTATTTCGATATTGCCCGCAGTGTCCACCACAAGCACACCATCTGACATGTTTTGAAGAATATTATTCATCTTCTGATTGATAAACATCATTTCCTTGTTTTTATGGTTCAGCTCCTCCGTCCTCTGGTTCACTCGTGTTTCTAACTCCTCGTTTGCGACACGTAGTTCCTCCGCCAGCCGCTTGTTATCGCTCACGTCAATAAATGCTATGAATATGATGTTTTTGTCGACCTGCTTGTGAAGTTGGTAATAGACATTTACCCACAACACTTCGCCGCTCTTTTTAACGATCCTGAACTCTTTGGTCGGGGGGACTTTTTCGCCGCGCAATCTTGCCGTTCCTCGCGGTATAATCCACCCCCACTCATCCGGATGAACGATCTCCCAGAATTTCTTTTTCTGCATTTCCTCATTTGTGTAGCCCATAATTCTTTCGAAGACAGAATTGACATAAAAATATCCGTCCATGTCGTACATGCAGAACATCACTTGCATATTTTCCATCATCTTCTTGAAATCTATATCCCGCAGTAACTCAATCTCATCACGCGAATTTAGGCCGACAAGTTTCTCAATCATATTCCCTCCAGGCAATTATTTATCTTAATCACAGTAATGATTTCCTGATCTCACAAAATCTCGATGTTGTCAACTTAACTGGACAATATATGTAAATAATATGAATATTATATTTACATACACTTAACAATACAGCGCCATCATGCCATTGATAGAAATCTTCTAACATATTAAAATAAAATGCAAATTTAGATTTCATTCCGTTTTCTAAATCGTGGTATGTTTCATGCTCTATGATGGGCAGTTTCCAGATCACAGATATCAGGAGGTGTTGTATGAGTTGGCAGGACATTTACAAGAGCAGATTGATGACGGCACAGGACGCAACGAAAATCCTTAAGTCGAGGAGTGATAATGGGTCAACAAAAATATAGAGGGGAATGAATCACTATGAAAAAAAAAGTGCTAAATGCTGATGAAGCGGTGCGTTTGGTAAAATCAGGTGACAATGTATGTATTTGTGGTTTTGCCTCTACAGGACATCCTGAAGAGCTTACAAATGCATTTGTGAAAAGTTTTACGGAAACTGGCTCTCCACGTAACCTTACGCTTATTGCTGGTGCAGGCATGTTTGCCACAGACCGATGGGCAAAAGAAGGCCTCGTAAAGAAAATAATCACAACACATGTTGGCGTAGAACCCCAATTTCAGAAGTTGATTAGTTCGAACAAAATAGAAGCCTATTTTTTCCCTTACGGGCCGATTACACATCTTGTAAGGGCGGCAGCTGGAAGGAAACCGGGTATCCTAACAAAAATCGGACTCGGAACATTTATCGATCCGCGATTCGGCGGAGGAAAAATGAACAGTTGCTCCCATGACACCATGGTCGAAGTGATGAGTATAAAGGATGAGGAGTATTTATTCTATTCCACCTTTCCGATAAATGTGGCTCTGATCAGGGGTACAACAGCAGACGAGAGAGGCAACATCTCCATCGAAAAAGAGGCATTGTCGCTTGACATTTTAAGCACTGCTACTGCGGCCAAGGCTAATAACGGGATAGTCATAGCACAAGTTGAACGAATTACAAAATTGGGAACATTGCATCCAAAGAATGTAAAAGTACCCGGTATCCTTGTTGATGCAATCGTTCTTGCCAAACCGGACAACCACTGGCAGACACAGGTAGAACAATATAACCCAGCCTTGGCAGGGGAAACGAGATTCCCATTAGAGTCTTTACCAATACTGCCGTTGGACGAGCAAAAAATCGTTTGTAGACGTGTCGTGATGGAACTTGTTCGTCAAACAAAAATCAATCTTGGTATTGGTATGCCCGAGGGAGTAGGTCCCGTAGCGAATGAAGAGGGTATCGCTGATGAAATCATTTCCGTAATAGAGGCAGGTGCGGTAGGTGGCATACCACAGGGAGGGTATGCTTTCGGTACTTCAATGAATCCGGAGGCTCTTATCGATATCGGCTATCAACTCGATATCCTGAATGCAGATATCTTGAACATCGCTGTGCTCGGGTTGGCAGAAGCAGATCAAAAAGGCAATGTGAATGTCAGCAAGTTCGGTCCACGTGTTATAGGTCCCGGGGGATTTATAGACATTACACAGAGTACAAATAAACTAATATTTTGCGGGACTATGACTGCTGGTGGTCTCAAAACAGAAATCGTTAATGGACAACTACGGATCGTCAACGAGGGGAAATTTAAAAAATTCATAAAAGAGGTGGAACAGATTACCTTTTCTGGGGAGTTTGCACGGAAAAATGGCCAGAAAGTTCTTTTTGTGACTGAAAGAGCAGTTTTTGAGCTGGGAAAAGAAGGCATTACGCTTGTTGAAATTGCGGCGGGAATGGACTTGGGGAAAAATATATTACAGCAAATGGAATTAAAACCGCTAATCGCAAAAGATCTGAAGACCATGGACCCCAGAATATTCAGGGAAGAGCCAATGGGCATTAAAGAGGAAATTCTCGCCGAGGAATAATGAACGCTAGTATAGAACGCGTTCCTGCATATGGATTGTTCAATGAAGGATTAAATATCCATAACAATAAGAGGGGGGTAGCGATGAAAAAATATCAAACCATCGAGATTGAACAGGTGGAAAGGATTGTTACGGTTTTTCTGAATAGACCCAAATATAATCTGTTTAATAGTCAAATGATTGCGGACCTGACAGATTTCTTCCATTCTCTTCGGAACAACCAGGATGTTCGATTCATGATCCTGACTGCAAAAGGTGCAAACTTTTCAGCGGGTGCTGATTTGGCATTTTTTGAAAAAGTGGTGAAAGACAAGGCAACGGCAGCAGAGGTACTCAGAATAAACCAATTGAACGGTCAGGAACTGTTGAGATGCTTAGAAGCCCTTGAGCAGATTACAATTGCTGCACTTAGGGGAGTCGTCGTTGGAGCCGGCATGACCCTTTCGACCTCTTGTGATTTTCGTATCATGAGCGAGAACGGCAGCTTCAGTATACCCGAAACAAAAGTAGGTTTTTATTATACCTGGGGTTCCACCCCGAGACTTGTTGAGATGGTGGGCGTTTCCAAAGCTATGGAAATCATTTTACATGGTGATCCCATACCTGCTCAGGAGGCCTATAAGCTTGGCCTTGTAAATAGGGTTGTTCCGGATGATCAGCTGATGAAGGCAACTCATGAATTTATAGCAAAAATAGCCAAGGGTGGTCCGGTGTCGGCGAGAATTACAAAAAAGATTGCAATGGGCGCTGCCATGAGGGGATTCGGAAATATGTTTATTCCAGAAACAGAGTTAGTTGAAGTTCTTGAGGCAAATAATGAACCACTAGAAGGTATATCTGCCTTTTTGGAGAAGAGACCACCAAAATTTAAATAATAAAGTACGGCAGCTTTGGTTACACATATTTTATGAAACGGGAAACCCTCAAAGTGACAGAACTCTAATACTGGGTGTGGTATAAGATCGGGGGGCAGGTCATGTCTTTTTCCGGGGATAAGATGAGGGGCGAAGAGATGAAGGCTTTCGGGGTCGTCTTGAAAGTTGGCCCTTCTGACTAGCTCCTTGGCGAGGCGATCAAAGTAGCTGAACGCTTCTTAATGAATCCACCCCTCGTACTAAGGGCATTCAATAAGTCCATGAACACAAACGAAAACGCCTCTTTGGTGGAGAAGTACGTTGTCGAGAAGCGCTATGCGGCAAGGCTGTGCGTAACGGATGATTTCAAGGAGGCATTCAACAGCTTTCTCGAAAAAAGAAATCCGGCGTATAAAGTTCGATAATAAACATTACAGGCATTAATGTTCCGATACAGGAAAGATCTGAGATTTGGAGATCTTGTTACTAGTCGATATTGTGGGAACTCTTTGGTGCCAGGGCCACTTTTAAACGAAGTAAATGAAAGGAGATAGTGATGAAAGGCAACTTATCAACGGTTGGTGAGGAGCAGAAAATGGGTGGCGATCAGCAAGACTTCAATGTTGAGAACCTGCGGGGGCGGCGGGCCACGGCCCGGTGGAACAGGGTTTCGATGGGGGACATGTGGGAACGGGTGAGGTGGAGCCGGCCCGACGACGAAGCACTGGTAGCCGCTCCCGGTGCGACCGAAGGTAGCTTCTCGCGTTTGACGTTCTCACAGGCCGACGATCTGGCCAACCGAGTCGCAAACGCTTTGCTACAACGTCTCGAGCCCGGCAACGTGGCGGTCATCGTGTGCGAAAACTCCATCGAGGCGATCGTGGCCAAGATCGGGATGGCCAAGGCGGGGGTGGTGGTCGCGCCCCTGAACCCCAACCTGGCGGACGATGTGATTGCAGAGATCCTCGAACGCATCGCACCGAAAATCGCCTTCGTTGACGCCGCCTTCTGGTCCAAAACGGGACCGCTGCTGGAGGCCGCCTGTGTGCCGGTGGGAGCCGTGCTTGCAATCGGCGGCGACCCCCACCCGGCGTATCCGACTTTCACTGCCTTCGTCGCCGGTCAGCCAACCACGGAACCTGACGTGGTCATCCACGGTGACGATATCTACGAACTGCTGTTCACGTCCGGAACCTCGGCCAAACCGAAAGCGGCCATGGTGTCCCACTCCAACATGACGATTCAGTCCATGAGCTTCTCGGGGATGTTTACTCACGGGGCCCGCTTTGAGTCTGAGGCGGTGGTGGCCTCATTCCTGCCGGTCATCTACCACGTAGCGGACTCTGTCGTGAACAGCGCGAACCTGGCTGGCGCCAAGTTCGTCGTCGGCCGGGGCATCGACTTCGCGAAGATGGTGCAGACCGTCGCTGCCGAGAGGGTGACCGCCTTGTGGGCTGGCATGCCCCGCATGGTGCAGGCCCTCGTCGATGCCCACAAGGCTCGGCCCGAACTATCCATGGCCTCGCTGCGGACGATCGTGTTCGGCTGGGCACCGCTAACACCCCAGCTATTCGACGACGTTCAAGATATGGCAGGTCACGAGGTGTCTATCGTGGAGATTATCGGCATGACCGAGGTGGTGGCGGCCCACCGCTTCTGGCTGAACCAGAATGAGGAAATCATGCGCCGCACGGCGCCCTCCATTAACTTCGTGGGTCATCCGCACCCCATCCTGGCCGCATGCATCACCCGGAGTGATGGCAGCGTCATAGAGCCGGGCAACCCAGAGCCGGGCGAGGTTCGCTACCGGTCGCCGGCGCTCATGGCTGGTTACTACCGTGACGAGGAAGCCACACGCGAGGCATTCGAGGGCGGCTGGTTCCATACCGGTGACTTGTTCCAGTACGCTGAGGGCACCCAGCGGGCTATGGTGGACCGCTTGAAGGACGTTGTGAAGTCCGGTGGCGAAAACGTGTCATCAATCCGTGTCGAAGCAATACTTGAAGGGCACCCTGGTGTGGCCCGGGCCGCAGTGGTCGGCGTGCCGCACGAGAAGTGGGGCGAAGCGGTGACGGCCGCCGTCATCCCCACTGACCCGGCCTCAGCTCCTTCGGAGCGGGAACTCATCAATTACTGCAAGGAGCGGCTGGCGCCTTTCGAGGTCCCCAAACGGGTGGTAATGGTTGACAAACTTCCCCAAGCGGTTGGCGGGAAGTTGCAGAAGCACCTCATACGCGATCAGCTCAAGAACGTGTACCAAGAGGCCGGTAATTCCTAACTTGCCCGAGTCGGGCAGCTCACCACTATGTTGGTCGGTTTTCGGCCCCTTGATGGGTACTTTATCCATATAACTAAGCCGTTTGGCTTTTCCGTGCGGATTATTGAGTCTCGTGGGTATCAGGAGAAAGTTCAAAAAAAACTAACCATATCTAAATCAAGGCAGGGGTAATTACTCCTGCCTTTTCGTTACTGGTGGTAATCTCAAAATTCGGAATGACACCTTCATTCAACACTCGTAGGTGAAAGGGAGGCCTGATTTGACTTATTTTGACAATGTCTGTCAGGTCAAGTATAGGTCAGGATACCTCAGATGAGCGGCTTCCCGTCATTCAGCCTCTCATAAAGCCCGATGTACTCCGCGATCATGTTGCGGAGATCGTACCGCTCCCGGACCTCTCTCATGATCCGCTTGATCTGGACTTCCCGGATCTCCCGGGGAATCCGGTGGAAGCGCACGCTCTTTTCCAGGCCGAACCAGAGCCCGTCGGGGTCGTAGTCGCGGAAGAGAAAGCCGTTTCCGACGTCCTGCGGGGAGCCGTCGATCTTCATCCGAAGCTCCCGGATCTTGTCGTGGTAGCCGCCCGTGTCGCGGTTCGTCGCCGTGGCCCCGAAGAGGTTCCCGATCTGGTCGATCTGTCCGCAGGGTTCGTAGAGGGAGGCCCCGAAGACGTCGCTCGCCGCGGCGAATCCCAGCATGGCCAGGGGTTCGTCGAAGTGATGATAGCAGATCCTGCCCCCGGAGGACCACGCGATCCGCCCCATGATCTCCTCGTGGGTCCGGTCGTTTCCCACCCCGTCCCCCACGACGGCGATCTGGACGTCGCCGTGACTGTCGATGAACCGCCGGGCGATGTGCTCGAGGAGTTCGACACCTTTCTGGCTCGGGTCCAGCCTCGACGGCCAGAGCAGGACAATGGCATCGGGGTCGACGTTCAGTCCCGTGCGTTGTTGAAACGCCGCTCGGTTCACTCGTTTGGCCTCGAGGACATCGTCTTCGGGGCCGTAATTCCGGACCAGGTGCGGACATCGCTCGGGGTACATGGCGAGCGAAGGGGCGTTGAGGATGGCTGCGGCGGATCCGTGGTAGTATTTTGCACGGACCTCCCCCCGAACGCTGGCCGGAATGATGTGCCGGTCCATGAAATACCCCTCGACCACCTCCTGGAGGAAACGCTTTCCGACGAAATTGATGATGGAGGCGTTCTTGATGGCCGTGGCCTGGCTGTCGATGCACGGTTTCCCTTGGTCCTCCGAGAAGAAGAGGTATTCCGTCAGCTGGTCGAGCTCGACGCCGAAGAGAGCTTCGAGGGGGATGTGTCCGGTGAAGACATTGTGGACGGTGTGCAGAAGGGGGATGCTCCGCGACCTGGCGTAGGCGCTGACCACTCCGCCGGCCATCCAGTCGTGGGTGTGGAGGATGAGCTGGCCCTTGCTCTTGGCGCGGACCGTTTTGATGATGTTGTTCACGAGTTCCCGCTGGAACTCCGCGGCGTTGAGGACGGGGTTCCCCGCGTAGGCGCTCGGCAACCCGGCGAAGATCGAGGAACTGACGAGGTGGATCCTGTCCGGGTCGACGCGATAGCGGATCTCACGCCACGCCTCCTCGTCGATGCTGGATTCCTTCTGGAAACGCTTCTTGAGATTGAGGGTCGCCACGTGGACGTCGATCCCCCGCTCGATGAGCCCCTCGCACAGGGCGGTCACCACCTCCCCCTGGCCCCCGCTCTTCCCGGAGATGTACCTTGCCAGGACGCCCATTTCCTCGGGCAGCCGGCCCGTCTCCGGGCTGATGATGAGAACGGCCGTCCGCTGACTCTTCTTGATCGTCATGAACCTGCGGAGCACCATTTCAAGGTAATCCACCTTCCTCGTGAGGACGTGGGCGGCCTGTTCGCTCCCTTCCTCGTATGGGTTCACATAGACGTGCAGGGTGGGCTTGTCGTCGTCGCGTTCGCGGAGATAGTAGAGGTGGTCGCAGGTGGTCAGCAGCCTCCAGTTCCGGAGAAGGTCGCCGCCTGCCGCCTGCGCATCCCTTTCCAGCTTCTCGATGTCCCGGAAGAGTTCGTACTGCGTGAGGGAACCGAGCCGGCCGCCGGTGTTTCGTTCGAGGGCGGCCCAGGCCGTGGCCGCGCGTTTCGGAATCTCCAGGGTCGGGCATGCCCGGTCTCTGAAGCGCTCGGCGATCCGGGAGGGATTCGCGATCTCGATGGAGTCCTGTCTCATCAGGACCTCCGGGAGACTTCTCCAGAATTCGAAGATGCCTGCTTCCGCCGGGATCCGCGCGCCGATGTGTTCGAAATCGTAACCGAGGAGCAGGACCTCGCCCCCGAACCCGGCCATCCGGGACGCGTACGTTTCCGGCGGGACGGGTTCGATGAGAAATCGGCGCGTCACGGCCTCGCTCAGGGGCCGGTCGCGAAGAAGGACCGTCAGACGGCCGCCCGCGCCGCGAAAGACCCGGCCCGGTTCGGCCGGGTCCCCTCCGGCCGCGATCATCTCATCCCTCGGATCGGCGAGGATGCCGATGTAGCCCATGTCGGCGACCAGTTCCGCGATGTCGTTGTCGAAGATGAGTTCGGTGTTTCGGAAGGAAGAGGGAACGACCCCGAAGAGGGTTCTCATCTTTTCCCTGTGAAGAGAAACCTGGTCCCTGAATTCCTGCTTCTTCGGGTCCGAAAAGAGGCTGGTCAGCGAGTGGTGGTACGTCTCATCGAGGCACTCGACCTGGTTCTTCCCCGCCCCCGCGTCGAGAAGCCCGCGCAGGGCGCCGATCACTTCGGGCCTGTAGAGTTCGGCCTGTTCCAGGAATGTCCCCGAAAGTCCCAGGGTGATCCGGAACGCCGGGTGGTTCCGGATGATCTCGACGAACATGCTCAGGGCCGGCAGGTAGCACTGTTCGGAGAGTCGCAGAAAGGTCTCCCGGTTGACTTCATCCCAGAGGAATTTCTCCCGTGCCGGATGGAGTCTGATGGGCTGATGAAGCTGGAAATAAAATGTCACCAGTGGCATCGGACACTCCCGGGGTCCGGTTCGGGTCGGAAGGGGATGCCGACCCGGGGGCGGTTACCGACCCCGCTCCCGCAGGGCCTCCTCGTCGAAGTCTCCCCCGATCACTTCGCCGGATTCGCTGAAGAACTCCGGGTAGATTCTCCGAAATTCCGCGGCGATCCGTTCGAAGGGGACGTCGGCAAAAGCGCCGTGGTCACGGACGTACTCCATGTGCCGGTTTCCCTGGACGTCGTAGGGGTGAAAGAGGGCGTCGCTTCGGCCGTCGAACTCGATGGCCTTCACGCCGAAACGCTCGCAGAGGGATCGATTGAAGGTGGGGGTCACCTTGACCCAGCGGTCGTCGAGGTAGAGTTCCGTGTATCCGTGGTAGGCGAAGACGTCGGTCTTCATGATTCTCCGCAGGCGCTCGGTGCTCAGGTGGTTTCGCACGTCGGCCAGGCCGAGGCGGCTCGGGATCCCCGCGGCCCGCGCTGCGGCGGCCAGGACGATCGCCTTCGCCACGCAGTAGCCCGATCCCTTCTTCAGGATGTTGCTCGCCCTGAAGGCCTCGGGTCTGAGGACGATGTTGTATGGGTCGTAGCGGATCTCGTCTCGCACGGCGTAGAAAAGCTTCACGGCCGCCTCGATGTCCCCCCCGGCGCCGGCGGCGCGGGTGGAGGCGAAAGAGACGATCCCCGGCGAATCGCTGTCGATGAAGGTCGTCGGCGTCAAATAGGGCTGAAAGTCTTCCGGGTAGGGCTTCTTCATGATTTATCTCTCCGGAGGTGCGGAGGGCTTTTTTCAAAAAAAAGATTCAAGTTTCCTTGCGGGCGACCGATCATAGAAGCGTAAACAAAGGTTGGACGGGTACCGGGCTGACACTATGCCTGACTGGCCGTGACCTTTCGGTAGGTCAGACCTGGTTCCCCTTCTAACCTCGAGATAAAAAACCTGCGGCGAACCAATCTTCTCCTTTCTTCCTTCTTCGCCCCCCCCTGAGCCTCATCCCCTCAGGGGGTTTTTAATGAAGCCTTTTCGGGAAGACTCTTCAGAGTACCGATCCGGAGCCTGGAAAAGGTCACTGATCTCCGGAAGCTCAGCCTCCTTCCCATCGCCGGTACCCCGTCAGGGTCACGGGCCTTTTTTCGGGGTAGTGGTAGACTTCATAGGTCGTCTTCTTGCCCAGAAGCTTGTCGATCTCTTTCTGGATCTTCTGTCTTTCCCTGTTGGCCAGCCATGACTTCCAGCTCTCGAGGTTCTGCCAGGTGCTGATGACAAGGTACTCGGGAGATTTCTTGACGTTGCGCATCGTCTCCCCTGAAATGTACCCGTTTTCCTTCGAGGCGAGCACCCGGAGCTGCGTGATGAGTTTCAGGAGATCCTTTTCCTTTTCTCTGAGCACCTTCCTCTTGATCAGGACTTTAACGGCCATGACAAAGCCCCCTTTCATTCTAAACTGTTAAACCGCCGGATATCCATTCCATTCGTTTTCGCTGATTGTATTCTATAAGAAAGAATCCCCTGCCGCCATAAAAAACTTGCTGGCGTCGGCAGGAATGGAATCCGGGGATAGAAAGAAAAAACCCGAAATAGATATCGGGCTTCCCGGTTATCGGTACTGCTGTTTAGCAATTTGCCGGAATAAACGCCGGGCCGTGTGTGGGCACTGTCCAATCTGCGGCGGCCAATTCGATTTTAGCCGGCTTAGGGATACTTCTCGAGGGTTGGCCGTGGTGAATCATGGGTTCGAGCTTCAGGAGGTTTTTGAAAAGGACTTCATTACGCTGCTCCGATGCCCAGCACATGTAGATCACCCGAAGCAGCTTGTCGCTCGACTCATCGACGGGCCTCTTGGAGTTTTCCCAGCGGGACAGGGTGGCGGGGTCGACCGACAGGATCTTGGCCAGCACATTGCTCTTCAACCCCATCTCTTTCCGCAGAAACCGGATCTCACAGCCGCTGAGACGGGTTTTCTTGCAGACGAGGATTTTCGAAATCACGAAATGGAGATCCTCGACTCTGGGGATCTCGGCCGCCTTCTCACCGCACGCCGCGCATTCGTACTGGTTGATCCCGTGCAAGATGATGTTTTTCAGCCCGGACTCGGTGTAGTGGTACGGCTTGCCTTTCACGACTTTCAACTGTTTTTCGCACTTCCAGCAGGTATCCATTGTGCCTCCTCTCCTCACATCACCGTGATGATTCTTATGATTCCACGACGATAAATCTCGATCACCACGACCATCGTATCACCCTCCAGGTTATCGCCTCGGATGCTGTACCGGCACTTGCCTTTGACTTTCTCCATTTTGAGGATCGCGCCCGTTTTCAGGATCCGCCTCACGTCCTGCATGTCGCAGTTTCGCTCGACCATCCTCTCTTTTGCGTGGGATATCGGCACCACGCTCCCGTCGCGCAGGATGTCTCGAATGATTTTCAGGGCTTCATCAGGCGGCAGTTCCATGGGGATGTATCTTTTACCGCATTCGCTGTCTCATTGTCAATATAAATTGACTCTGCGTCAAGATTAATAGCGGTATTTATAATATCGACATGCAATTCTTGATCCTGAGTAAATTTTTCTGGCTTTCGCGACAGATCTGGATGTCTCGACTCGATGAAGAGGTGAACTGGTTATAAGAGCTCTCCCTTGAAGGCGCGGTCGAGGATGGCGGGAAGGAGGGCGTCGAGTTCGGCGGCGGTTTCAGATTGCATATTTTTTAGAACATTGAGCTTTTCTTGGAATGCATCCAGTGTGGCAACTATCCGGCGCTGTTCGGGTAGCGGAGGATAGGCCACGGGTGTGGTTCTAAGAATCTCTTGCGAAATGTTTACCTGCGCATCCGCAAGGCCAGTTTTTCTTTGCATTACATGATCTTGCGAGTATGGTGATGACAACGAAAGTTCTAAAAACCTTGGCTCTATCTTTGTGCGGTCAGTACGAACTCTTATGATCTTATCGGAGATTGTGAGGTGAGGCTCGTCACGCCGAACTGCTGCGACTATTCCAACTCGCTTACGAGGACCTGCACGCGTCACAAGCACATCGCCTTCCTTTACTGCGAGCTTCGGAATTGGTTCGAGCACAGAAGGCAAAGCCTTATTCTCGTAGGGCCGAAACTCGCAGAATTGGACTGCCGTTGTTTTTAGTACTCCCCATTGACCCTCAATGGCTGGAACATCATCGCATTGGGGGCTCCACCCTGCATCCATAGAAATAACTAGATTTCCAACGATGTCTCGCTTCCACCCTTGCTTATGATGCGTAATTACCTCTGCCAACTGCCTGCAATAAAGTCTTTCTGTTTCTGTATTGGCTTCCCGACGAAGTATTATGGCATTGCTGATGTAGGTTGCTAGGGCATCTATCCGCGTCACGATGCGCTGCTGTTCGGATAATGGCGGCAGGGGGATTTCGACTGAGAGAAAGCGTTCAGGCTTAATCCTGTTTTTCCCGCTTGTGCCTTGCGACTTTTCATCGCATTGCGACCAAAACCTCTTTGTCTTGGTGATCCAGTGCATCCATCGGGGTAGCAACTTTGTTTTATCGGGAGAAAACATCGGAAATTCGCCAGAACCAAAACAACCATCAAGCTCTTCAGATACTACAGCTACGCTCCCATTCCGTGCCCATATCTTGTTCACGATGATATCGTCTGCTTCGGCACGATACAGTTGTGCATATTTCGTCTGAGCGCCGTCAATAGACTCTCTTTCGTAGGCGCCCTCACCCCATAATCTAACGCCTATTTGCCTGTATATTTTTCCGGGCAGGGGAACTTCGGCTCGCTCAACAGGCACTGCCACATCGCCCAATCTCAACTTCGGCCACGCCGTGCTCATGCGCCCTCCTTCGCCAGGAGGGCCTGGATGCGCTTCATGATCTCGGCGATGCGCTGCTCCTTCTCCAGAATGCTCGCCACGAGTTGTTCCGGAGGCAAGTGAGAGATGTCGTTTTTTTTATTAGGGTTCTTGCGGTCGAGGTTGCAGTTGGCCGCGAGCAGTTCCCCGGCGCCCACCTTCCAAGCCCGGTCGTTTTCCTTTCTCTTCTTCCACTAGGCGATGCAGGGCTGGAACTCCTCGAACTGGAGGGGCTGGGTCTTGGTGTAGTTCTTACGCCCCTCGGGCAGCGGGTGCTCGTAGTACCAGACGTCCTTCGTCGGCCCGGAGCGGTCGAAGAAAAGGACATTGGTCGGGATGGACGTATAGGGCGCAAAGACGCCGTTGGGCAGCCGGACAATGGTGTGGAGGTTGAACTCCTTCAGCAGTTCCTCCTTGATGCGGGCGCAGACGCCGTCGCCGAAGAGGGTGCCGTTGGGCACGACCACGGCGGCCCGGCCGGGCTTCGGCTGGCGCTTGAGCCTGCGCATGATGAGCTGGAGAAAGAGCAGGGCCGTCTCGGAGGTCTGCTTGTCCTCGGGGAAGTTGCCCCGGATGCCTTTCTCCTCCTCGCCGCCGAAGGGCGGGTTCGTGATGACCACGTCCACCCGGTCCCGGTCGCCGATTTCCCGCAGTGGGAAGCGCAGGGCGTTGAGCGGATCGATATTGGGCGTCTCGACGCCGTGCAGAAGCAGGTTCATCTGGCAAAGGAGGTAAGGAAGGGGCTTGGCCTCGATGCCGAAGAGTGTCTCGCGCTGGAGGCGCCGGTGGTCTTCCGTGGTTTTGCACTGTGTCTTGAGATGATCGTATGCGAGGGCCAGAAAGCCGCCCGTCCCGCAGGCGGGGTCGAGGACGGTTTCGCCGAGGCGTGGGTCGATGACGGCGACGATGAATTTCACGAGGGGACGGGGCGTGTAGAACTCGCCGTTTTCGCCTGCGGCGTCGCGCATTTCCTTGAGCATGGACTCGTAGAGGTGGCCGAGGGTGTAGATCTCCTCGGTAGATGCGAAATGGATGCCGTTGACCCTGTTGAGGACGTCCTTCAGCAGGTAGCCGTTGATCATGCGGTTGACCGTACCGGTGAAGACGGTCCGGATGACGTCGCGGCGGTCGCCGCCATTGGGCCCATGGAGCGATCGAAGATGAGCAAAGAGCCCGGGCCCCTTGCTCCCGTCGAGGCGGGTAGCCTCGTCGTTCTGGATGAAGGAAATGAGGGCGTCGCCCGTGATGCCGTCGGGCTTTGCGGCCCAGTCCCGCCAGCGGTACGGCGAATCGATGGCCGGGCGGTAGCGCCTGCCCTCGAGCTTTGCCTCGGCTTCGCGGATCTGCTCCAGGTCGTCGAGGAACTTGAGAAACAAAATCCAGGTGAGCATCGGGAGCCGGTCGAGGTCCGTGGTGAGGCCTTTGTCCTTGCGCATGATGTCGCGGCAGGACTTGATTAGGCTTCCGAGGTTCTGCGCGGTTGTCTTCGGGGTATCTTCCTTTTTCTTGCGTGCCATGGGGGTCAGGGCGCCTCGGCGTAGAGCATGCTCTGCATATTCTCGAGGGCTGTCCGAAGCTCATCGGCGCCCCCGAATTTATCGGCGATCTCCAGGACGTTTCCGTGGCCGGAGATGGGGGGTACTTTCAGGATGTCGGGCACCCGGAACTGGGCGGTCCCGTACTCGATGTATTTCTCGAGGATCTGATCGAGGATCTCGCGGGCCTCCGGCTTGAAGCTCTCCCAGAAATCGGCCCGGCCCTTCCGCATCCGCTCGGCTCGTTCCCGCCGGGTCCGCAGCGGGGCATTGTAGGCCACGTGGCAGATCAGGTCGAAGGGGTCCGCATCGGGCCGGCCGGTATTCTCGGCAAGCTGCTCCGGGGTAACGCCGTGTTCTTCCAGGGCCTCCAGGATCGCGGCGCGTTCCTGGGCGTTGCTCCAGTGCGTGCGAAGCTCGGCGGCCGAGGTCCACAGGTTTCGGACCCTGACGGCGGCGTAATCGGTGTATTTGACGACGCGGAGCTGCCGTCCGCCCGTGTCGAGCTCGTAGACGACGTGGGCGGCGATGCCGTAGCGGCCTCCGTCTGCATAATACTTGATCCGTTCCTCCCGGGCGGGCTCGGCGATTCCGGTTTCATCACCCGCCTCCGGGAAGGCGATATCGGGCTTTTCTCTGGGAACCGGGATCTCCTTGTCCAGCGGGACCTCCGAGGGCTCTTCGAGAGGATCGCCGTCGAAGGTGGGGTCTGCAAACAGGCGCGTGGCGCTCCCCGTGTAATCGAGGATGGAAAACCATAGTTTGCCGTAATCGTCCCGAACGCGGGTTCCCCGGCCGATGATCTGCTTGAACTCCGTCATGGAGTTGATCACGCGAACGATCGCGATGTTCTTGCAGGTGGGGATATCCACGCCCGTCGTCAGGAGTTTTGATGTGGTCACGACGACGGGAGTGGCTCGTTCGGGCTCCTGGAAGCGGCCGAGGAAGCCCCGGCCGATATCGCCCTCGTCGGAGACGACGCGAACGGCATAATCCGGATGCTGCCGGGCCAGGTCCGCGCAGCAATTGTTGATGGCCTGGCGCATTTCGTCGGCGTGTTCCTGGTCCACACAGAAGACAATCGTTTTGGCATAGGGGTCGGAATTCTTCAGGAAGTCGCTTATACTCCTCGCGATGGCCTGCGTGCGGGCCTTGAGAGCGACGAGCCGCTCGAAATCCGGTGTTTCATACTTCTCGTCGGGGATAGGGCGGCCGTAGCGGTCCAATTCGTCCTTTGAGGGCCGCCAGCCCGTGGCGTCCACGTCGGAGACGATGCGGTGGACCCGGTAAGGGGCAAGAAAGCCGTCGTCGATTCCCTGCCGCAGGCTGTAGGTGTAAACGGGGCTGCCGAAATAGGCGTAGGTGTCGCGATTGTCCTCGCGAAGCGGGGTGGCCGTCATGCCGAACTGGTAGGCAGGATGGAAGTATTCGAGGATTTCCCGCCAGTTGCTTTCGTCGCGCGCGCTTCCGCGGTGGCACTCATCCACGATGACCAGATCGAAGAACTCCGGCTTGTATTCGCGGTAAAGGCCGGGGCGGCGCTCATCCCGGGCGATGGCCTGGTAGGTGGCGAAGTACATCTCGCGGCTCTGGACGGCCTCGCCCTGGATCTTCCATCGGGCGTCCCCGAAGGGGGCGAATTGCTTATCCTTCGGATCATCGACCAGGATCGATCGGTCGGAGAGAAACAGGATTCGGGGGCGGCGGGGTTCCCCGGTGCGGTTCCATCGGGAACTCCAGAGCTTCCAGCAGATGTGGAACGCCACGTCGGTCTTTCCCGTGCCCGTGGCCATGTTGATAAGGACCCTGCGCTGTCCGCCAAGGATAGCGCGGATCACGCGGTTGATCGCGATTTCCTGGTAGTAGCGAAGCGGCTTGCCGGGAACGGGAAGACTCGGTGTTAGGTACCGCTGTTCCTGGTCGTCCCCCTTCAGGCCGACATGGCCCTTGAGGCGTTCCCAGAGTTCGTCGGGGGAAGGGAAGACGTCGAGATTGGTTTCCTTACCGGTCAGGAAGTCATGCTCGACGATCCCGTGGCCGTTTGTGGCATAGGCGAACTTCAGGTCGAGGACCAGGGCATAGTCCTTGGCCTGCTGCAGGCCGTCCCCGGGGTTCTTGTGGGAGGCCTTGGCCTCCACCACGGCCAGCATCAGGTCGGGCCGATAGCGAAGGAGGTAATCAGTCCGCTTTTGAGGCTTTCGCCATACCTTCGCGCCGGCGACCATGATCCGTCCGTCGGTGAAGGTCCGCTGCTCGCTGATCTGGTCGTCGCCCCAGCCGGCATTATACAGCTTGGGCAGAACGTATTTCCGGCAAGTATCGGCTTCGGTTGTCATCTCAAGCCTCAAGGCCGTTTGCAGGGATGCCCTTTTTCAGGCTGTTTACGATGCAGAATACTTCGAAAAAAAACATGACAAACAAAACACTTTTGAAGGTGTATGTCAATGATATTTAAGGATAAAATTGATCAACCAGTTTCCTCTTCCTATCAATTCTCTCGATCGCGGTCTTTCATCTCACGGCTACAGCAACTTTGGCCATGGTCGTGAAGGCCCGGTCCAAATCAAATTCCGCGAAATCCACTGTGCGCAGCACGGGCCTCAACTCCGCATCGACCTGGCGCCGAAGCGTTTCCAGTCTCTCCCGAGAGACGTCAACCGGATCGTTGCCGGGGACGGCAAGCTTTTGTCGGACCAGTTCGAGTATTTGCTTATCCAAGGGAAGAAAACTCAGCTTTCGCACGGCATAATCGATGTCATAGAAATCCCGGATGGCCGCTTCTCTCCTTGTCAAGGCTGCCCTTAACTTCTCAGCCATCGCCTCATTAAGTGAAAGGCACGGCACGGATAACTCCGGAAGGATTGGTCTGCCGGATACGGGGTTCAGCATAATGGTCCGCACCGCCCCTATATGCACGTGTGTCAGAAGCGGTTCTCGAAGACCAACCTCTATTTTGATAGTTTCCTGCTGCCGGTTGACCAGCGATGTATAACCGATAACCGAGCCATACTGTGTCGAGTTGTTCGCACCCGTGAGCGGTTCGACCAGACGAAAGACGCTCAGTTTGCCGGGAATTCGTGTAATGGCATCCTTAAGCCCGCTTGATAAACTGCGCCGTTCGGTGCGGGATGCATTGACAGGTGATGGAATGGCGAAGTCCAGATCTTCACTGAGACGGTAAAACCCGGCATGGACCTTCGCCAGGCACGTCCCGCCCTTGAATACCAGCAAACGGTCCGAAGATGCCAGATAGCTCAGCAGAAGGCTGCAGAAATAATCTTTTTCAATCAAACGGGCAAGAAACCGGGTCTCTGCCGCAGTGAAGATGACGGCTTCGCGAAAGAAAGCAGGATCTTCGTGAAGCTGGAGAACGGACGATTCTTCATCAGGCTTTTTCATTAATTACAACCCCCCAGCGGCGGTTTATCTTTCCCCGTTTCGGTTTCGTGGGAATCCAGGGGATCAGGCTCATGGTCGGCTCCAGTGAATCTTCCAGTTTTCGCAGTACCTTGGGTTCCGCGCCTTCTTTTTCCAGCAGCGCTCCGATCCGGCGGGTGGTTCCCTTGTTGCCGTAACGTAACGTCAGCGTTACCAGCTCCGCTGCATTGACACGATTCGCGGCCAGGTCACTACCGATCCATCCATACGCCCGTGGCAGACTGTTGAACCGGGACCAGTCATAAACGGCATCGATCAGCGTTCGCGTCCGCGATCCATACACGGCAATCAGGCCTGCCGCCATCTCTACTTCCTCTGTGTCTCCAAGCCGTTCGTCGGCTACCTTGATGAGCGACAGGTTAACCGCCCCGATGATGCGATCGCCGGAAATCCTATTGTTGTATACATAGACACGGTTCGGCACCTGTTCATCGAAGCCGTAGCGGTTGAAGGCATTGGGCCCGCAAATCTGATAGCGACCTTCTCTGTCCGCCATCAACGTGTTCAACGCAAGAATCTCATCGGGGCTCCATGAACCGCCGAGGGGCAGTTGCGCCGGTGCAAGATAGAACCCAGGTCGCACCCTTGCGATCAGGCCTCCGCGGGCCATCCGACGGAACAGTTCACGCTCCTGCTCGCGACTCAATTGCAGTGGGCCGGTCAGTTCGCCGGATCTGACAGTCTGGCGCTTGCGCATCTGCAGATAAGCCAGCATCTGTGTTTCCTGTTTTCCAAGCTTCGTTTTCATGATTGTATTGTATTTCATTTGGATGGTTTGTCAAGCCATTTGTGAGAAATAGAATGCAATACAACGCAGGTCACGACATTCGCCTGCCGTCTCGGGGATAGGAAAAACTCCGGCTTGGCAGCTGCGTAAAAGACGCCGTCATAGTTCGCAAAAGTCCTGTACGTCTTCTCGAGGAGTGGAACATAGGACTCCTAATGGTTGGATTCCAGCGGGAGCCGTTGCGGAACGAAGAGATTCATTTTGTGTCAAGCCGGTAAACAATAAATAGTCTTGACTAAAGTGAAATCAACGTTGCTTTACACAAAGCCCGATTTCAACCCCATGTCGTCCGGAAAATCCGAGGGGATTGCCATTCGTTCCGGCCCCTGAGTCGCTTTTTTCACATTTGACAACACCGGGACACCTTTCTAAATTAAGTCTTGATTCGGAAAGGGTTTCCTCATAATAGAGAAGGCCTTGGCTGTCCCGATGACAGAAGGGAAAGGGGGCTTGCCCTGTGGCTGACGTGGACCTTTCGAAATTGAAGATTGACAGGGTCCGGAAGGGACTGAAGACTCCGGGGCCGTCGAAGCGTTATGTCTGGGTCATCGCCGGCGTGGTGGCCGTTACGGCGGGCGTGCTTCTCTTCCGGGGGCTCCTTTCCCCGTCCGTGAAGGTCGAGGTCGCCACGGTCTCTCTCTATTACCCCTCACAGGCCTACACGCAGCTCAACGCGAGCGGCTATGTCGTCGCCCAGCGAAAGGCCGCCGTGGCGTCCAAGATCACGAGCCGGCTTCTGGAGATCACCGTTGAGGAAGGAAGCCGGGTCCGGAAAGGCGACGTCATCGCGAGACTGGAGGGGGATGATGCCATTGCCGCGAGGGACCAGGCCCAGGCGAATCTGAGAGTTGCCCGGGCCAGCCTCGAACAGGCGAAGGCGGAACTCGACGATGCCACCCTGAATTACCGGCGTGAAAAGGATCTTTTCAGCATGGAATTCACGTCGAAGGCCCAATTTGACACGGCCGAAGCGCGGTACAGGAAGGCCCAGGCCGCCCTGGCCGGGGCTGAGGCTGCCGTCAGGGCGGCGCAGGCGGCCCTGCAGGCCACCTATGTCAACCTCGAATACACCCTCATCCGGGCGCCCTTCGACGCCGTTGTCCTCACCAAGGATGCCGACGTGGGCGATATCCTCACACCCCTCGGTGCCGCGGCAAACGCCAAGGCCGCCGTTGTGACCATCGCGGACATGTCGTCGCTTCAGGTGGAGGCCGATGTCTCTGAAGCCAGCCTCGGTCTCGTCCGGGAAGGGCAGCCCTGCGAGATTCAGCTGGACGCCATACCCGATACTCGCTTCCGCGGCGTCGTTCATGCGATCGTTCCCACCGTGGACCGCTCCAAGGCGACGGTCCTGGTCAAGGTGCGCTTCCTCGACAACAGCCCCCGCATCCTCCCCCAGATGAGCGCCAAGGTGGCCTTTCTTTCGAAGGCCGTAGGCGACAATGAGCGGAAGCCCCTTCTGGCCGTCAACCGTTCGTCGCTCGTCGGCCGCAACGGACAGCAGGCCGTTTTCGTCGTCCGGGGCGGCCGGGTTCAAGAGGTGCCTCTTCGCGGGGGACGGGATTTCGGGGAGATGGTGGAGGTCCTGGAAGGAGTCCGGCAGGGGGACCGCGTGGTCCTCAACCCTTCGAAGAGACTTCGGGACGGGTCAACGGTAAAGCTGCCGGAAGGTTGATGATGCCCGAAAAAGAGCCCATCGTCGTGGTCAGGAATCTCCACAAGTCCTACCGGCGCGGCAATTACATCATCCCGGTCCTGGAGAACATCTCCTTTGACATCCAGGACGGAGAGTTTCTCGCCCTCATGGGCCCCTCCGGCTCAGGGAAGAGCACCCTTCTCAACCTCATCGCCGGCATCGACGCGGCCGACAGCGGCACGATCATCGTGGGCGGTGTCGATATCACCCGGCTCAACGAGACGGAGCTTGCCGCCTGGCGCGCCGCGAACGTGGGCTTTATCTTTCAGTTCTACAACCTCATCCCGGTGCTTACGGCCTTCGAAAACGTGGCCCTGCCCCTGCATCTCACGGAGCTTTCCAGGGCGGAGCAGCGGGAGCACGTCGAAATGACGCTGCGGCTCGTGAATCTTTCCCACCGCATGGACCATTACCCCCGGGAACTCTCCGGCGGGGAGCAGCAGCGCGTGGCCATCGCCAGGGCCATTGTGACGGATCCGGCGATCCTGGTGGCCGATGAGCCCACGGGTGACCTGGACCGGGTCTCCGCCGCCGAAATCCTCGATCTCATGGAAAGGCTCAACCGGGAACTGGGGAGAACGATCATCATGGTGACCCATGATCCCCGGGCCGCGCAGCATGCCCGGGTCCTGAGGCATCTCGACAAAGGTGTCCTGAACAATGCTCATCCTCAAGATCCTCTATAGAAACGCCTTCCGCAACAGGCTCCGCACGGGGCTCACGATCCTCGGCATCACCGTCGCCATCCTCGCCTTCGGGCTTCTTCGCACCCTCGTCGATGCCTGGTATGCCGGCGTCGAGGCGTCGTCGGCCGTTCGCCTGGTGACCCGGAATTCCATCTCTCTCGCCTTCCCGCTGCCCGTCGCCTACGGGGACAAGATCCGGCAGATCCCGGGCGTCAAGATCGTCTCCTGGGGAAACTGGTTCGGCGGCATCTATATCGAAGAAAAGAACTTTTTCCCCAATTTCGCCGTGGAGCCCCGGAGCTACCTGGCGCTCTACCCGGAGTTTGTCCTTCCCGAAGATCAGCGGACCGCCTTCTACCGCGACCGCAAGGGCTTTGCCGCCGGGAGAAAGATCGTGGAGAAGTTCGGCTGGAAGCTCGGGGACACGGTCACCCTGAAGGGGACCATTTATCCCGGCGAGTGGGAATTCGTGCTGCGGGGGATCTACCGGGGTAAGGACGATGGGGTCGACGAGACACAATTCTTTTTTCACTGGGACTACCTCAACGAAGCCGTGAAGGAGACCGTTCCGCCGCTGGCCGACCAGGTGGGCTTCTACCTGATCGGCGTCCGGAGCGCCGATCAGGCCGCGACGGTGGCCCTTGCCATCGATGCATTGTTCAAGAACTCCCTCGCGGAAACCCTCACGGAGACCGAGAGGGCCTTCAATCTGGGATTCGTCGCCATGACGGAGGCGATCGTGACGGCCATCCAGATCGTGTCGCTCCTGGTGATCGTGATCATCATGGCCGTCGTGGCCAACACCATGGCCATGACCACCCGGGAACGGATCGGGGAGTACGCCATCCTGAAGACCCTGGGGTTCGGCCGAACGCAAATCTCCTCCCTCATCTTCGGCGAGTCCCTCGTGATCACCGCCCTGGGATGTCTCGCCGGAATCGCTCTCACCTACCCGGCCGTGGCGATCGTCCATCACGAACTGGCGAACTACTTCCCCGTCTTCAGGGTGGAGAGGCAAACCCTCTGCCTCGACCTCGCCGCGGCTCTGGTCGTGGCCGCCTTCGCGGCCATCATCCCGACGAGGCGTGCGGTCCGGATCCGTATCGCCGAGGGCTTGAGGAGGATGGGCTGATGGCGATCCCCTTTTCCTACAGTCTTCGCAACCTTCTGAGAAGGAGGGTCACCACGACTCTGACGGCCATGGGTATGGCCCTCGTCGTCTTTGTCTTTGCCTCCGTCCTGATGCTCGCCGAGGGCCTCCAACAGACCCTGGTGGAGACGGGCTCCTATGACAACGTCATCGTCGTCCGGAAGGGCTCGACATCGGAGGTGGTAAGCGGCGTGGAACGCGAAAAGGCCGCCGTGGTGGAGACACAGCCGGAGATCGCCGGCGGACCCCGGGGCGGAAAATTCGCTGCCCGGGAACTCGTGGTCCTCATCGCCCTGCCGAAACGCGCAACCGGGCAGCCCTCGAATGTGACGATCCGGGGGATCGGCGGGGATTCCCTCGCCCTTCGGCCGCAGGTGCGCGTCGTGGAGGGGAGAACGCCCCGACCGGGATCGCGGGAGGTCATGGTGGGATTGAGCATCGCGAAACGCTTCAAAGGGACGGGTATCAACGAAAAGCTCTGCTGCGGCATGCAGGAATGGACCATCGTGGGGATCTTCGACGCGGGCAACACCGGTTTCAATTCCGAGATCTGGGGCGATTCCGAGCAGCTCATGCAGGCCTTCCGCAGGCCCGCCTATTCCCTGGTCATTTTCAAACTGCGGGACGCCTCGGAGTTCGAGGCCGTGAGGGCGAGGATCGACGGAGATCCGCGGCTGTCGCTGGAGGCGAAGCGGGAAAGCGCCTACTATGCCGAGCAGTCCAGGGTGATGGCCAAGTTTCTCCGCATCCTGGGGCTTTCCCTCACAAGCATCTTCTCCGCCGGCGCCGTCATCGGAGCCATGATCACCATGTACTCGGCCGTGGCCAACCGGACCGGCGAGATCGGGACCCTCCGGGCCCTGGGCTTCCAGCGAAGAAACATCCTGGCGGCGTTTCTCCTGGAGGCCCTGCTTCTGGGCTCCTTCGGCGGTGTGGCCGGGCTTTTCTTCGCTTCCTTCATGCAGCTCATCACCGTGTCGACCATGAATTTCCAGACCCTCGCGGAGCTGGCGTTCAGGTTCACTCTCTCACCGGCCATTGTCGTCGAGTCCATGGGCTTCGCCCTGGGCATGGGTTTCGTCGGGGGCGTCCTGCCGGCCCGGCGGGCGGCGGGGATGAATATTGTGGAATCCCTGCGAGCCGACTGACGGGCTGTTTTTTAAAAAAGTTGTGGGTGGTCGGCGGTGATCAGGGCCGAAGAAACCGGAAGAAAGGAAGATCAGACATTAAGAAGACAGGAACCCGCGGGCATAAACCGTCAGCCCTTTGCCCCAAGCCGTGAGCCGCGCCCAAAAGGGCCGATCGGCTCAAACAGGCCTGGAGAGATTCAGATGGAAAAGATGGACCCGGAACCCTGATCCGGATCAGGCAGAAGGTTTTTTCTTTATTTCATCGAGCTCGCTCTTCAGGGCGGCGATTTCCTTCACGAAGGATTCCTGGGACTTTTTAAGATCGACTTCCGCATCTCTCCGCGAATTGATCAGGTGCTGGGTGAGGACGCTGTAGGTCGCCACGAGGGTGACCACCAGGAGTCGCAGAAAAAACTGGTCCGTCACCATGGTGTCGAATACCCAGTAGATCAGGATCAGCCCGAGGGCGATGACGATGAGTCCGTGGTTTTCGATTCTCTGCTTCATTGTGGCATTGTTTGGCATCTTGAAGATTCCTTCCCGGATGGGCTCCTTCGCCGGCTTCAGAGCCCCGCCTGCATTTCTGTGAATGCTGTTCCCGCCTCCCGGTCCGCGTCTTTCCGCATGGGGGCGGCTTCGTCCGAATATCGATAGACCAGATCGCCCTTTTTGACCATGCCGAGTTCCTGTCTTGCCAGTCTCTCGATGTATTTCGGGTCTTTCCTGAGAAGCAGAATCTCCGAGCGGAGGCTCTCATTTTCCCGGAAGATCTCTTCGTTTCCGACACGGAGGGTGTCGAGTTTGGTCCCGAGCCGGTAATTGTCGACGATTCCGCTTCTGCCGAAGAGGATCAGGTATCCGAGGACGAAAAGAATGATGAGGATGTATCTGCCGATCTTCAAAATTTATTTACCGCTTTGACAAACGCTGATCAAGTGTGAAAATCATGCAATTTTCGTGAAATGAAGAGGACAGAAGGGTCGAATCGCATCGGAACACCGGCCGGTCGGGCGGCGGGAACTGCAAAAGCAAGGCGGAAAGCCGTTTTTCAGGGCAGACGGGGCGGATTCCCCTCCGGGGATTTTTGAAGATGTTTTTTGATTTTCGCGGCCGGATGCGCCAACAATACGAAAGCAATATCAAATAGTTCAACATTTTGACGGGCCGGGCGTCAAGGAGACGACAGGGATGACCCTGTTACGGTATCGAATCGGCGGGTTTTCAGGACGGGGTATCCGTTTTCCGGGCGGACCTCAGGCGCCCTTCAGGGCTTTCCTGCATTCTTTCAGAAGGTCGTCCCTGCTCACCCCGTGGTCGATGAAATCCCAGGGGAGGATCTCGCCTGCATTTTTCTCGCGGGAGACGTAGAAATCGGGGTTGATGTGGGACTCCTTGAAGGCCTGGGCCCAGTTTCCCTTTTTCTGATGGGCCGAGAGAAGGAGCTTGCTCACCCGGCGGTCGCCGAGCGATAGAAGTGCCTGGATGTAGTTCCACTTGGGCAGGTCGTGGGTCACCGTGACGGACCGCTCCCTGCCGAGGGCCTGGGAGATCTTCCGGATGCGCCGCCGGACGACGTTCGTGTCTGCAAGCGGCAGCCACTGGAAGGGGGTGGCCGCCTTGGGGATGAACTGGTTGATGCTCAGGGTGATCCGGCGGAATTTCTTTTTCCCCCCGGTGATTTTGACGGCGTGGTGCTTGATCCGCCGGGTGAGGTCGATGATCGCCTCGATGTCCTCTTCCCCTTCCGTGGGGAGCCCCACCATGAAGTAGAGGCGGAGATTGACGATACCCTGGCCGATGAGAGCCTCGACGGCCCCGAAGAGATGCCTCTCCGTGATCCCCTTCCCGATCAGGTCCCTCAGTCGCTGGGAGCCCGCCTCGGGGGCGATGGAGACCATCTCCACGCCCGTTTCCTTCAGGAGCTTTGCGATCCCGGCGGTCAGGCGGTCCGCTCTCATCGACCCCACCGAGAAGGTCCCTCCGCGGTTCAGGATGAAGCGGCAGAGGTCCCGCAGATTCGGGTGATCCGACACCGCCGTGCCGAGAAGGCCGATCTTTCCCTTCGCCCGCAGGCCCTCCTCGATGGAACCCGTGAGCCTCTCCGGGCTCCGGAACCTTGCCGGGCCGCAGGCGAATCCCGCCGCGCAGAAGAGACACCGCCGCGCGCATCCGCGGCTCACCTCCGTGAGGAACATCTCTCCGAATTCCGTCGCCTTCGCGAGGACCGTCTCATGGGTGTCGAAGGCGTTCAGGTCCGCGACGTGACGGGCCCGGATTTTTGCGGGGAAAACAGGATCGGCCGGCAGGAAGGATTCGATGAGGCTGTCGGGACCGTAGCGGACGTTGTAAAAGCGGGGCACGTAGGCGCCCTCGATCCCGCACTGGATGCGCGAGAGGATCTCTGCGCGGGGCGTGTCCCCCGTCCGGAGCGTCCCATAGAGATCGAGAAACTCGACGATCATATCTTCCCCTTCCCCGAGAAGAAAAAGATCGAAGAAGGGGGCCAGGGGTTCCGGGTTCAGGGTGACGGCGATGCCGCCGCCCAGAATCAGGGGGTTCCGCGAGGTTCGCTCTTCGGCAGAGATCGGGATTCGTGCCGTCTCCAGGATGCGCAGGATGTTGAGGTAGTCGTTCTCGTAGGCAACGGAGAAGGCCACGATGTCGAAGTCTCCCGGAGGTCTGCCGGATTCGATGCTGAGAAGGGAAGGGGGCCCCGGGGAGAATTCCTTTGTCTCCCCGGGATCGGGAAGGAAGACTCTTTCGCAGAGGAAAGAGGGGTGACGATTCAAAAGATCATAGACGGTCTGGAAGCCCAGATTGGACATCCCGGTCCGGTAGACGTTCGGGTAGACGAGACAGACGGGGATTCTGTCCCCCCACAGTTTTTTCCGGAACCCTTTTTCTACGGATAGAAGCTCACGGTGTTTTTCTCTCAGCCTCCGGGACATCCTAATCGGCCTGTTTTCTCAAAAAGGTGGGCACCTCGAGATCGCTATCCACGCCGTCTTCGATCAGCCCCATCTTGATCACGGAGGAGGGTGCCGCCGCGGGTGCCCTTTCCTTTCTCATGAAAGTCGGCGTGGAGAAATCCTCCTTCTGCTTGAAGCTGCTCATGTGGGAGATGTTCGGGGTCGCCTGCCGTTTTTTCCCGCTGTGATCGAAGCCCGTGGCGATGACGGTGATACGGACTTCGCTGCCCATGGTGTCGTCGATCACCGTGCCGAAGATGATGTTGGCCTCCTCATCGGCTTCGTTCTGGACGAGGGTGGAGGCTTCACTGATCTCGTGCAGGGTGATGTCGGGTCCGGCCGTGATGTTGAGGAGAACACCCCGTGCGCCCTGGATGGAATTGTCCTCCAGCAGGGGCGAGGAGATGGCCCGCTGCGCGGCCTCGACGGCTCGGTTCTCGCCGCCGGCGACGCCGGTGCCCATGAGGGCCAGCCCCATCTCCGACATGATGCTCTTCACGTCGGCGAAGTCCAGGTTGATGAGACCCGGAACCATGATGAGATCGGAGATGCCCTTCACGGCATGGTACAGGATGTCGTCGGCCTTCTTGAAGGCTTCGAGGAGCACCATGTTCTTTCCGCCGATGCTCAAAAGCCTCTGGTTCGGGATCACGATGAGCGTGTCGACGGTCTTGCGAAGCTCCGCCAGGCCCTCATCGGCCTGTCGCTCCCGCCGCTTGCCCTCGAACTGGAAGGGCTTCGTCACGACCCCCACAGTGAGCGCGCCTATCGACTTTGCGATCTCCGCGATGATCGGCGCGCCGCCCGTCCCCGTCCCGCCGCCGAGACCGGCTGTGACGAAGACCATGTCGGCCCCCTCCAGAGCGGTCGTCAGCAGATCCCGGGTTTCCATGGCGGCCTTCCGTCCGACCTCCGGATCGGAGCCCGCCCCCAGCCCCTTGGTGACGTTCGCGCCGAGCTGGATCTTCAGGGGGGCCAGCGATATGCTCAGGGACTGGGCGTCCGTGTTGGCCGTGATGAAATCGACACCCTGAAGATTGTACTGGATCATGGTGTTCAAGGCGTTCCCGCCTCCTCCTCCGACGCCGACCACCTTGATTTTTGCCCCCTTTGACGGGTGGTCGGTACCTCCGTTCAGCAGTTCAAACATTCGTCAACCCTCCCTTAAAAAAATTCTGAAAACCATCTCTTTGCCTTCTTGATGATGAAGCTACCCGGACCGCCTTCCTTCCTTCTCGTCGCCTTCTGGGCGAACGATTTGCTGCCGTAATTGACGAGCCCCACGCCCGTGGCGTACAGGGGGCTGTTGACGATGTCGGTAAGCCCGCCGATGCCCATCGGGAATCCCCTCCGCACGGGCATGTTGAAGATGCGCTCCCCCAGTTCGAGACTGCCATCCATGATCGACGCGCCGCCGGTCAGGACCACACCGGCCGCGAGGAGGTCTTCATAGCCGGATTTGACGATCTCCTTCTGGGCCATGGTGAGGATCTCTTCCATCCGGGGCTGGATGATCTCGCCGAGGATCTGGCGGGAGACGCGCCTTGCCTCGCGACCGCCCACGCTGGGGACATCGATCGTCTCGTTCTGGGGGATCATGAAGGTGTTGGCGCACCCGTATTTGATTTTCATTTTTTCCGCCTCGATGACGGGGGTGCGAAGCCCGATGGAGATGTCGTTCGTCAGGTAATTCCCCCCCACGGTGAGGATGGCCGTGTGCTTGATGCTCCCCTCGTGGAAGACGGCGATGTCCGTCGTCCCCCCGCCGATGTCCACCAGGGTCACGCCCAGCTCCTTTTCGTCGGGGGAGAGCACCGCCTCGCTCGTGGCCAGCTGGACCAGGACGACCTCGTTCACGTCGAGCCCGACGCGATTGACCGATTTGATGATGTTCTGCATCGATGCAATGGCCGTGGTCACGATGTGGACCTTGGCCTCGAGCCTCACGCCCGACATCCCCACGGGGTTCTTCACGCCGTCCTGCTCGTCGACGATGTAGTGCTGGGGCAGGACGTGCAGGATCTCCCGGTCCAGCGGGATGGACACGGCCTTGGAGGCCTCGATGGCCCGTTTCACGTCGGAGGCGTCCACCTCGCGCCCCTGAACCGCCACGATCCCGTGACTGTTGAACCCCTTGATGTGGCCGCCCGAGATCCCGGTGAAGACCGAGCTGATCTCGCAGCCGGACATGAACTCCGCTTCCTCGACGGATTTCCGGATGCAATCCACGGTGCTTTCGATGTTGACGACAACTCCCTTGCGGAGCCCCTCGGAGGGGTGGTTGCCCATCCCGATGATCTGGACCCCCGTGCTGGTCATCTCACCGACGATGGTGCAGATCTTGCTCGTGCCGATGTCCAGGCCGACGATGATATTCCCTTTCTTTGCCATGAATCTCACCAGCCTCTTCGTATTCGGGGATGCCCTCCGGCCCCCGTTGCTTCCGGTTTAAGCCCTCACGCCCTTGGTCTTTTTCGCCGACGCCGGGAACTCCTTCCACTGAACGGTGATCTTGTGGGGGTTGTTGAGGTCAATGATCAGAAACCCCCGGATCTCGCGCCGGGTCAGGTCGGCCAGGACGGGCTTCAGGCGCTGAAGCTTCCTTTCAAAATCATCGAAGCCCAGAAGCAGGCACAGCCCGTTTTCGGTGAAGAGCGACAGCCCGAAGACCCGGTCCTCGTAGATCTCCGACACGTTCTTGAGCCCCGGGATCTCCTCGTAAGTCGAGAGAAACTCCAGGAGTTGGATGGATGTCCGGATCCGCTCCCGGTTGTCTTCCCCCTTGCGACAGAATCCCGTCAGGATGGGGAGGTCGGTCCGACGGTCCTTCTCCAGCCGGGTGAACAGGACGCCGTCGCGCTCGATGTAGTAGAACGCATCGTCCTTCTTGAGCAGGGCGATCGGCTTGCGCTCCCTCACCTCGATGATCAGTTTGTTGGGCAGGTCCCGCTTGATGGCAACCTCCTTGACCCACACGTTGGTCTGGATCCTCCGGGCCATGGCCTTCAGGTTCACCGTCAGGATGTTCTGGGCGGGCTTGATCGCCGCCAGGCTCAGGATCTCCTCCCGGGGGATCCTCTCGGCTCCCTTCACGACGGCTTCCTGCAGCTGGAAGTAGGGGGACACGACGATGAAGTTGTACGTGAAAATGAGCAGGGCGCTGACGATGATGACACAGGCCATGAGCAGGGCCACCTTGTAGATTTCGCAGAGGATCTTCTGCGACCGTCGCCGGAGCCGGTTCTTGCGCACCTCGATTTTAGTCTTGATGGACTTTCTCATCATTCTTCCCCGATCACCCGGACTTCCGTCTCCAGGGCGATCCCCTTCGCTTCGAGAACCCGCTTCCGCACTTCGTCGATGAGAGCGAGGATGTCCCGGGCCGTCGCCTGTCCCCGGTTGACGATGAAGTTGCCGTGCATCGGGGACACCTCGGCATCTCCGATCCGGAGTCCCTTCAGGCCCGCCTCGTCGATGAGCCTCCCCGCCGGCAGGCCCGGCGGATTCTTGAAGATGGAACCGGCGTTTCGGAACTGCATGGGGTGTTTCGACCGGCGCGTCTTCAGGATCTCGGAGACCTTTTCCTCGATCTTCCCGCGATCACCCCTGTGCAGGCGGAAGAGGGCGCTCACGATGAAGGTTTCTCCGGGAAGTTCGAGGTTCCGGTATTCGAAGCGGAGCTGTTCCCTCGGGATCGAGTGGACGGTGCCGCTTCCGTTCATGAGCGACACCGATGTGATGATGTCTTTCATCTCCCGTCCGTAGGCGCCCGCATTCATCCGGACGGCCCCCCCGACGCTGCCGGGAATACCGGCGCAGAATTCCATGCCCTCGCAGTTCTCCGAAAGGGCGAGGGCGACGACGTCGGCGAGCGGCACCCCCGATTCCGCGCAGATGTCCACCTCCCGGCCGTGCCGGGAGAGGACTTTCAGGATTTTGAGGTTTGTAAGGACGATGACGGCGCCCCGGAAACCGCCGTCCCGGACGATCAGATTGGTTCCATTTCCCACCGGCAGGTAGGGGATGCCGAACTCCTTCAGACACGAAATGATCTTCCGGAGAGCCTCCGCCTGTTCCGGGAAGACGAGCACGTCGGCCTTGCCGCCCACGCCCATGGAGGTGTGGCGCGACAGGGGTTCATCGAAGAGGACCTTGATGCACTGGATCTTCTTCAGTCTTTCCCGCCAGGTTTCCATGCTGTGTCCGTTCCGGTTCGTCAAAGACTTATCCGCCCTTCGCCTTTTTCAGGAATTCCTCACCCACTTTCCAAACCGTTCCCGCGCCCTGGGTGATGATGGCATCGCCCGGCCGGGCCGTCGCCAGCAGGTAGTCCACCACCTGGTCGGGCCCGCCCAGGTATTTCACCTGCTTGTGCCCCTTGTTCTGAATGCCCTCGGAGAGGTTGCGGCTGTTCACTCCCTCGATCGGGGCTTCGCTCGCGGCATAGATGTCCATCACGATGAGGACGTCGGCATCGTAGAAGGCTGACAGGAACTCCTTGAAGAGAGCCTTGGTCCGGGTGTAGCGGTGGGGCTGGAAGACGACGATGAGACGATCCTTCCAGACCTGTTTCGCCGCCGCCAGGGTGGCCACGATCTCCGTCGGGTGGTGGCCGTAGTCGTCGATGACGGTGATGTCGTTCACCCGTCCCTTCAGCTCGAGCCTCCGGTGGACCCCCGAAAAGGCCTTGATGCCCTCCCGGATCACGGGGAATTCCATGTCGAGTTCCCGGCCGACGGCGACGGCCGCCATGGAATTGTAGACGTTGAAAAGGCCCGGCACGTTCAGGTGGATGTCTCCCAGTCTTTCGCCGCGATAGTAAACGTCGTAGCGGGAGGACGCCCCCTCGGAGCGGATGTTCCTCGCCTGGTAATCCGCCGCCCGGTGGATGCCGTAGGTGATGCTCCTGCGCTTGATCCCCGGGAGGATGTCGCGGACGTGTTCGTCGTCCACGCACAGGACGACGGAGCCGTAGAAGGGGACGAGATTGGCGAATTTCAGGAAGGCTGCCTTGATGTCCTGGATGTCCCGGTAGTAGTCGAGGTGCTCGCGGTCGATGTTCGTGATGACCGCGATCGACGGGCCCAGTTTCAGAAACGAGCCGTCGCTCTCGTCGGCCTCGGCCACGATGAGCTCGCCGTTGCCCAGGCGGGCGTTGCTGCCGATGCTGCCCAGCTTCCCGCCGATCACCACGGTGGGATCGAGCCCGCCGTGGGCGAGAAGGGTGGCGATCATGGAGGTGGTCGTCGTCTTGCCGTGCATCCCCGAAACAGCGATGGAAAACTTCATCTTCAGAAGTTCCGCCAGCATCTCGGCCCGCGGGATCACCGGGATGCTCCGGTAATGCGCTTCCAGGACCTCGGGGTTGTCGTTTTTCACCGCCGTGGAGGTCACCACCACATCCGCCTCGTGGAGGTTGGACTGGCGGTGCCCGTAATAGATTCGGGCGCCCATCGCGGCGAGCCTCTGGGTCAGGTCCGTTTCCTGGAGGTCGGAGCCGCTCACCCGGTACCCCAGGTTCAGGAGGACCTCGGCGATGCCGCTCATGCCGATACCGCCGATGCCGACGAAGTGGATGTGGCTGACCTTCCGCTGCATCAAGTCACGCTGCCTGTGGTTTTCCATCGAATCTTCTCTCTCTTTTTCCGTTTCAGGCCGCCGCGAGCCTCAGGCATTCGTCCACGATGTCCGAGGCGGCGCGGACGTTGCCCAGGGCACGGGATTTCTCCGACATCTCCCGGAGCCGCCGGGGGTCGTTCAAGAGATCTTCGATCATCCGGGCGAGGACCTCGGCGGTGAGATCCTTTTCCACGGCCAGGACCGCCGCGCCCGCCCGGGCGAGGACCTCGGCGTTTTTTGTCTGATGGTCATGCACGGCGTAGGGAAAGGGGATCAGAATGGCCGCCTTCCCGCTGGCCGTGATCTCCGCGATGGAGGTGGCGCCGGCCCGGCAGACGAGCAGGTCGGCGGACCGGAACACCCGCGGCATGTCCTGGATAAAAGGTCTCACATCGGCCTCCACACCGAGATCCCCGTAGGCCTGCCTCACCGTTTCGAAGTCGGCGCTTCCCGTCTGGTGGATGACACGGGTCTTCGTCCTCTCCATCGGGAGAAACTTCAGGGCTTCGAGAAAGATCATGTTGATCCGGTGCGCCCCCTGGCTCCCGCCGAAGACAAGGATCGTAAAGCGCCCGTTTTTTTCTCCGCCCTCTTCCATCGACCTCAGAAAACCCGCCCGGACGGGATTTCCCGTCACGATCACCTTGCCCCCGGGGAAGGCCCTTTTTGTTTCCTCGAAGGTCACAAAGACCCGGTCTACGAAACGCCCCAGGAGCCTGTTGGTGATTCCCGGCAGGGCGTTTTGTTCCATAACGGCCGTCTTGACCCCCATCCAGTGGGCCGCGAGGACCGCCGGGCCCGAGGCGTAACCGCCGACACCGACCAGGATGTCCGGCCCGAAGTCCCGGATGATCCCGAAGGACCGGCCCAGGCTCTGCGGGATCTTCATGAGGGCTTTCACCATGCCCCCGAAACCCTTCCCCTTGATACCCGCCACGTCCAGGGCGGCGAGCTCGAATCCCAGTTGCGGCAGGATCGCGGCCTCGACTCCCCTCTTCGTTCCGATGAAGAGGATCCGGCTCGTGCCGTCCCGCCTCAGGAACTCTTCGGCCACGGCCACGCCGGGGAAGAGGTGACCGCCCGTGCCGCCGCCTGCGATGATCACCTTCACTTCGGAGCCTCGCGGAAGCTCGACTTCTGATAGGTGGACAGGTTCAGCAGGATGCCCACCAGCGCCAGGCTCATGATCAGGGACGTCCCGCCGTACGAAACAAAGGGGAGGGCCATGCCCTTGGTGGGGACGAGCCCCATCACCCCGGCAATATTGATAAAGGCCTCCATGGCGATCAGGATCGTGAGGCCGGAGGCCAGAAGACTTCCAAAAAGATCGGGTACCCTGAAGGCGATCATGAATCCCCGGCATATCAGGACCGCAAAAAGCGTGATGACGGCGGCGATCCCGATGAGACCCGTTTCCTCCCCGATGATGGAGAGAATAAAATCCGTGTGCGGCTCGGGGAGGTAGAAGAGTTTCTGCATGCCGTCGCCCAGACCCACCCCGAAGGCGCCCCCGGAGCCGAAGGACAGGAAGGACTGAATGATCTGGAACCCCGACTTCTGGGGGTCCTGCCAGGGGTCGAGGAACGTCTTCCACCGGGCCAGGCGATAGCTCTTCTGCCAGACGAGAAAAACCGCCGCGGGAATGAAGGCGGCAAACAGGATCCCCAGGTGAAGGAGCCTGCACCCCGCCAGGTAGAGCAGGAAGAGCATCAGACCCACCATCAGGACGGCCGTCCCGAAGTCGGGCTGCTTGAGGACGAGTCCGGCCAGGATGCCCACGATGAGAAGCGGCGGAACGAAGATCCGCCACTCCTTCACGCGATCGGCTTTTTTCGCCAGGAAGTGGGCGAGGAAGATGACAAGGCAGACCTTCACGAACTCCGACACCTGGAAGGAAAGGACGCCCAGACGCAGCCAGCGCCTCGCACCGCCCACCTTGGCTCCGAGCCCCGGGATGAAAAGCGCGATGAGCAGAATCGCCGAGACGGCGAGACCCCCGTAGGCCGCCTTCCGGAGATGGGTATAGGGAAGCTTCGCGAGGCAGATCATGGCCGTCAACCCCAGGATCAGGAAGAAGACCTGTTTCTTCAGGAAGTAGTAACCGTCGCCGAACTTCTGCGTGGCGATGATGTAGCTCGAGCTGTAGATCATCACGGTCCCGAAAGCGATAAGGGTGAGCGTCGAGGCGATGATGATGAAATCCTGTCTCCTTTTCCTCGGTGTGGTGTCGATCATGGCCGCGCTCCCTCATTTATCCCCTGGGAATTTCCCCGGCGATGATCTTCCGGACCATCCCCTGGAAGAAGTTCCCCCGTTCCCTGTAGTCCTTGAACTCGTCAAAACTCGCGCAACCCGGTGACAGAAGCACGACGTCACCGGCCGAGGCGTCGGCCCAGGCCTGCTCGACGGCTTCCCTCAATGTCGGCGCCAGGCGCGTTCTCACGATGCCGCCGATCATCCGCCGGATCGTTTCTCTTGCCTCTCCGAAGAGGATCATCTCCTTGACCCCTCCTCGAATGCCCTCCGCCAGGCTGTTGAAGTCTGCGCCCTTGTCGCGGCCGCCGAGTAGCAGGATCACGGGGCGCGTGAAGGTCTCCAGGGCCCTTGCGACGGCGTCCACGTTCGTTCCCTTCGAATCGTCGTAAAAGGCCACGCCGTTTTTCTCCCCGGCGAACTCGATCCGGTGCGACACCCCCCGGAAGGCGCCGACCGCCTCGATGATCCTCTCCCTCGGACATCCGCAGGCGCGGCAGGCGAGGATGGAGGCCATCACGTTTTCCACGTTGTGGGTCCCCGGGACCCGGATCATCCCGGCGGGATACCGTTCACGATCCTCGCCGTTTTCCCGCAGGATGATCTCATTGCCCCTTGAATACATCCCGTCTGAAACCTCCGCCTTCGAGCTGAAGAAGCGGGCTTTCGATCTCAACCGCCGGGCCAGGGGATTCGACCAGGGTTCGTCGGCGTTCAGGACCGCGAGATCGCCGGGGCCCTGGTTTTCAAAGATCCGCTCTTTCGCCTCCCGGTAGGCGACGAAGGACCCGTGATAGTCGATGTGGTCGCAGGTGACGTTCAGGAGCACCGCCACCTTCGGCCGGAACCGTTCGATCCACTGGAGCTGAAAACTGCTCACTTCCAGGACGGCGAATTCCTCTTCCTGGGGGCCGTCGACATATCCGATCAGGGGGTCACCGATGTTTCCGCCCACGAAGGCCTTTCTGCCCGAGGCCCGGAGGATCTCCCCGACGAGGGTGGTCACCGTTGTCTTTCCGTTCGTCCCCGTGATGGCGATCGCGGGCCGCTTCAAAAATCGGAAGGCGACCTCGATCTCGGCGAGGATGGGGATCCTGCGCCTGACGCCTTCCGTGAGGAGCGGGTGGACCGGCGGCACTCCCGGCGAAGGGATGATGAGATCGACCCCCGACAGAATGGCCGGGTTCCCGGGACCGAGGACCGCCTTCAGGCCGAGGCCTGAAAGCGCTCTTGCGGCATCCCCCAGATCGGAGAGAGGCTTGTCATCCGTGACCGCCATGGAGGCGCCCCTGCCGGCGAGAAAACGGACCGTGGAGAGCCCCGTCTTGCCGAGCCCGATGACCAGGACCCTTTTGCCGGATAGTTCCATGCCCTCCTTTTTTACCTCAGTTTTAAGGTGCTGACGGCGAGGAGCGCGAGCAGTATGGAGATGATCCAGAACCGGACAATCACCTTGGGCTCCGCCCAGCCCTTGAGTTCAAAATGATGATGAATGGGCGCCATCCGGAAGATGCGCCGCCCGTTTGAAAGCCTGAAGTACCCCACCTGGAAAATGACGGAGATCGCCTCGAGGACGAAGACCCCGCCGACGATGACCAGGAGCAGCTCCTGCTTCGTCATGATGGCCAGCGATCCGAGGGCGCTTCCCAGGGAGAGGGATCCCACGTCCCCCATGAAGACCTGGGCCGGGTACGTGTTGAACCAGAGGAAGCCCAGGCAGGCCCCGGTCATGGCCCCGCAGAAGACGGACAGCTCGCCCGTGCCGGGCACGTAGGGGATCTGCAGGTAACCGGCGATTTTGACGTTCCCGGCGAAGTAGGCGAAGAGCAGGTAGGTCATGAAACAGATCGTGGCCGGACCGATGGCGAGCCCGTCGAGCCCGTCGGTGAGGTTGACGGCGTTGGCCGTGCCGACGATCACGAAGGTGGCAAACAGGATGTAGGCCAGCCCCAGGTTGGGCAGCACGGTCTTGAAGAAGGGGAGGGTGACGGCGGAGCTGAAGTCGGGCCGGATGAAGAGAACGATGCTGACGAAAAGGGCGATCAGGAACTCGAGGCTGAGCCGGGTCCGGGCCGGGATGCCCTTGCTGTTTCCCGCGGTGAGCTTCTGGTAGTCATCCATGAACCCGATGATGCCGAATCCCACCATCACCATGACGATGAGCCAGATCAGGGCGTTGGTCAGATTGGCCCATAAGAGGGTTGCCAGAACGCTCGCGAAGATGATGAGAATACCGCCCATCGTCGGCGTCCCCTTCTTGGACAGGTGGGAGTCCGGTCCGTCTTCCCGGATGGGCTGTCCGATTTTGAGGGTTTCCAGCTTGCGGATCAGCCAGGGGCCCAGCACGAAACAGATGAGAAGCGCCGTGATCGCGGCGTAGATCGTCCGGAACGTGATGTAGCGAAACACGTTGAAATAAGAGTAGGTTTCGTGCAACGGGTATAAAAGATGATAAATCAACTCTCACGACCTCCTCGCGGTTCAACATGGAACCGCGGACCTGCGGCAGGAGACGTTCAATTTTCAACGCCGATCGTCCGGACGATCGCCTGGACGATGTCCTCCATCTTCATCCGGCGGGACCCCTTGACGAGGGCCCAGTCGCCTTCTTTCAGACCGCGCTTCAGGGACTCCGCGATCTCCTCGGGGGAAAGATCGATGTGGATCTGCTCGCGCCGGAGCCCCTTCTTCATGGCTCCCTGGGCCACGGCGCCGGCGAACCGCCCGCGGAGGAAGACTTTGGCCACGCCCGTTTCGCCGATCATCCGCCCGATGTCCCCGTGGAGCCTCTCCGACGCTTCGCCCAGTTCCAGCATGTCGCCGAGGACGACGACGCTGCGGCTCTCTCCCTTCAGTTCCCGGAGTGTTTTCAGCGCCTCTCCGACGGAGGCCGGATTGGCGTTGTAGGCGTCGTTGATGAGGAAGGCGCCGTTTTTCAGCCGGTGCACCTCCATCCGGCCCGCAACGGGCTTGAAGGACATGAGCCCGCGGCAGATCTTGTCGAAGGGGATGCCGCAGGCCCGTGCCGCGGCCGCGGCCGCCAGGGCGTTGTAGACATTGTGATTCCCGATCGTGGCCATGGTGACCTCCCGGGAGCCCGTTCCCGACACGAGCGTGAAGATCGTCCCCTTCTCCCCTTCCTGGCTGATATGCTCCGCGCAGACCTCCGCCGGCTTCTCGATGCCGAAGGTGATCGTCCTTCCCTCCCAGCGCTCCTCCCAGTGGGAAAGGTTCGGGTCATCGATGTTGATGACGGCCGTTCCGCGGCCGGACATGGTGCGGAAGAGGTCTCCCTTCTCCTCCCGGACCATCTTCAGGGATTTGAGCCCCTCGAGGTGGGCGGGCCCCACATTCGTGACGACGCCGATGTCCGGCTCGGCGATTTCCGTGAGACGGCGGATTTCCCCCGGCCGGTTCGTCCCCATCTCCAGCACAACCGCTTCGTGCCGGGCCTCGAGTCTGAAGAGGGTGAGGGGAAGCCCGATGAGGTTGTTGTAATTTCCTTCGTTCTTGAGGACGGCTTTCGTCTGCCCGAGGATGTTCGCCGCCATCTCTTTCGTCGTGGTTTTCCCCGAACTTCCCGTGATCGCCACAACAGGAACCTTGAATTTCATCCTCCAGTAATGGGCGATGTCCCCCAGGGCCTTCAGCGTATCCTCGACGCTCAGGACCGCCACATCGGCGGGAAGCCCGGCGACCTTTTCCTGCCGGTCCCGCCGGATGACGACACCCGTCGCACCGGCTTGAACGGCCGTTTTCAGGAAATCGTGGCCGTCGAAATGCTCTCCCACGAGGGCCACGAAGAGATTCCCCTTTGCGACGAGCCTCGAATCCGTGGAAACCCCCCGGAATTCCCCCTCGCGGCGGCCGGGGACCAGGACAGCCCCGGCGGCCTTGCGGATCTCCCTCACATTCAACTGCGGGAGCGGCTCTTTGCCCATCGACCCCTCCCGAGTTTTTTTTCTTTCAACGCCTCCCGGCATTCCTCCCGGTCGTCAAAGGGAAATTTCTCCGTCCCGATGATCTGGTAGGTCTCGTGTCCCTTTCCGGCCACGAGCACAATGTCCTCGGGATGGGCCATGCCGACGGCCTCGCGGATGGCTTCCCGGCGATCGGGGATGACGACGTAACCCTTCCCGTCGAAACCCTCCCGGATGTCCCCGACGGCGTATTTCTTCGCGCCTTCGTCTCTGATCCCCATCTCGATCTCCCCGAGAATGGCCAGGGGGTCTTCCGTCCTCGGGTTGTCGGAGGTCAGAATCGACAGGTCGCTTCGCGTGACCACGGCCTTCCCCATGAGGGGGCGTTTGCCGCGGTCGCGGTCCCCTCCGCAGCCGAAAACCGTGATGAGCCGCGCTTTTTTGAAGGGCAGCAGGTTTTCGATGACTTTCTTGAGCGCGTCCTCCGTGTGGGCGTAATCCACGAAGACGGTCGGTTCACCGGCGGCGCTCACCTTCTCGAGCCGGCCGGGGATCGTGCCGAGATTGGAAAGCCCGGACTGGACGGCGCTGTTTTCGATGCCCAGGCCGTAGGCCGCGGCGGCGGCTGCAAGGATGTTGTACAGGTTGTACCGCCCGACGAGGGCCGCCCGGATCGGATAGGTGCCCCGCAGTGTGCGGATCTCCGCGTCGATCCCATCCAGGGAGAAGGAATAACGGGCCACCCCGACATCGCAGGCGCCATTCAATCCGTAGGAGAGGGCCCGCGACGGCGGCACGTCCCGCAGGATGCGTTTCCCGAAGGGGTCGTCGCCGTTGATGATCATCGTCTGCCCCCGCCCCCTTGCCTCCCGGCCGAGGAGTTCGGTGAAAAGGCGCCTCTTCGCCAGGAAATAGGCTTCCAGCGTTCCGTGATAATCCAGGTGATCCTGCGAGAGGTTCGTGAAGATCCCCGCGTCGAACTCGCAGTCATCCACTCTTTTCTGATCCAGAGCGTGGGAGGAAACTTCCATCACCACGTGATCCACACCCGCGTCGAGCATTTCCCGGAGCATCCCCTGGAGATCGAAGGATTCCGGTGTCGTGTGCGCCGCCTCGCGCACTTTCGAACGATAACGGTAATTGATCGTCCCGATGACGCCGGGCGCATATCCCGCCTGCCGGAAGATGGACTCCAGCAGGTAGGTGATCGTCGTTTTCCCGTTCGTCCCCGTCACCCCGACAAGGCAGAGGGCCGCCGAGGGGTTCCGGAAATAATTTTTCCCGATGACCCCGAGAGCCTGGCGGCTGTCCCTCACCCGCAGGACGGTCACGCCGGCCGGCGCGTCGACGGGCTGCTCGCAGAGGACGGAGCGGCACCCCTGTTTCAGCGCCTGGGGGATGAAGCGGTGCCCGTCGAGCTTGAGCCCCGCAATGGCCACAAAGAGCGAGTCCGTCCTGCACAGCCGGGAGTCGTAGCAGACGGAAGAGACCTCTCCCGTCAGGTCACCCTTTCTTTCAAGAACGTCGATCCCCTCGATCAGTTCCGATAGCCTCAAGGGTCCCCTTCAGTGTCCCGTCGTGAAATAAACGGTGCAGGCGCGGTTTCTCCGGACGGGTGTGCCCGCCTCGGGCGCCTGGCTCACCGCCCAGCCGTTGCCGACGATCTTCAGGTCGATGTCGCGTTCCTGGGCCAGCTTCATCGCGTTCTTCAGCGGCATCCCCCGGAAATCCGGCAGGAGGTCTTCCGCCTCCTGATCCGCCTCGCCTGTGGCGGCGGCCGCCGCCACGGGCAGCGACGCGAGCCGGATCTGCACCGGCTGGTTGATGTTTCCTTTCTCGATCGTCGGCACCTCGCCGATGCCGCTGTCATAGCAGCGGATGATCTGCTGGGAGATCTCCTTGAACACCGGGGCCGCGGCTTCGCCGCCCCACTTGAACCGCTGGGGCTCGTCGATGGTGACCAGGATGGCGAGCCTCGGGTTCCCCGACGGGAAGAATCCCATGAAGGAGGTCCTCACCCTTTCCCGGGAGTAGCGTTTCGCCGCGAAGTCGAATTTCTGGGACGTTCCCGTTTTCCCGGCCACGCCCACGTTCTGGATGCGGGCTTTCTTGCCGGTTCCCTCCTCGTCGCCGACGACATCGGTCAGGATGGCCGTGAGTCTTTCCGCCGTCCGCGGCGAGATCACCCGGCGCACGGCCGTGGGGGTGAATTCCTGGACCACATCGCCCCGCTGGTTGACGACCTTCTGCACCAGGTAGGGCTGCATGAGCACCCCCTGGTTGGCGATGGCCGAGAAGGCGCTGATCAGCTGCAAGGCCGTCACGGAGATGCCCTGACCGAAGGCGATGGTGGCGGCGTCCACCGTCGTCCAGTTTTCGCTGGGCCGGACCAGCCCGCCCGATTCACCCGGGAGGTCGATGCCCGTTTTCCGGCCGAAGCCGAAACTCTGTATGTACTGGTGGAACTTCTGCTTCCCCAGCTTCTGGGAGATCTTCACGGAGCCGATGTTACTCGAGTACTTGAGAACCTCGTGGAACGTGAGGGTTCCATGTTTCTTCCGGTTGGCCTCATGGATGGTGACATTCGCCACCCGGTAGGCGCCGTTTTCGCAGTAGAACCGGTCCGTCTCCTTCACGATGCCTTCCTCGAGGGCGGCCGCGGCCAGGAAGGGCTTGAAGGTGGACCCGGGGTCGAAGACGTCGGTGATGGCCTTGTTGCGCTTCAGATCCGTGTCCCCGCGTTGGATGTTGTTGGGGTTGAACGGTGGTTCGTTGGCCATCGCAAGGATCTGTCCCGTCTTGGGGTCCATGACGATCGCCATCCCGCCCCGTGCCCCCGTTTTCGCTATGGCCTCTTTCAGATGGGATTCGACAAGATACTGGATGCGGCTGTCGATGGTGAGAATGAGGTTGTGGATGACGTCCTTTTTCTCCTCTGCCGGTCCGTCGGCAAGGTAGAGCTTCCTGCCTTTGGCGTCTCTTCCCCAGAGGACCCTGTCCGTTTCGCCCTTCAGATATGTTTCATATTTGAGTTCTAACCCCTCCAGGCCGTTGGAGTCAAGCCCCACGGACCCGATGAGCTGACCCGCCAGCTCCTTGTTGGGGTAGAAACGCTTGGGCTCCTGCACGAGGTACACGCCGTCGAGATCCAGGGCCCGGATCCGGGCGGCCTGGGCGGGCGAGACCATCCTCGCGATCCAGCAGAAGTTCTTCGATTTCTGAATCTGCTGGGCGACCTGTTTCTTCTTGAGATGGAGCACCGAGGAGAGCCGGGACGCCGTCGCGTCGGCGTCGGTGACCCTGGAGGGATCCGCGAAGACGGAGTCGACGAGCAGGCTCGCGGCGAGCTTTTCACCGTTGCGGTCGAAGATCAGGCCCCGTTCGGGCGGCAGGGGCAGGCTTTTCTTGTGCTGCCGCTCCGCCATGACCTTGTAGGTGCTGCCGGACATGATCTGCAGGTGGAAAGCCCGGGTCATGAGCGCGACGAAAAGGGCCGTGAAGAAAAGCAGAACGGTCAGCAATCTGAACTTGTACCATTTTTTGGCTGCCCCGCTCATTGGATCCGTATAACCTGCTCCCTTTCCGGATAGGACATGTCGAGTTTTTCCCTGGCGAAGGCCTCGATGCGTTTCGGTGACTTCAGGGTCGCGATCTCAACCTTCAGCTTCCGGTTTTCTTCCTGGAGGCTCGACCGGACGCTGATCTCTTCCGCCATCTGGTACTTGAGCTGCGTGTTCTTCAGGTGAGACCAGACATAGAGAAGCGCCGCGGCCACGATTACGCAGACGGCGAGAATGAAGCTCGATACCTTTGCTCCCGACCCCTCGCGGGTGTACGCCGCTGTCCGGCTCCGGGCCACTTTAACGATCGGCATGCCTTAGATCCTCTCCGCCGTCCTGAGCTTCGCGCTTCTCGATCTCGGGTTTTCCTCTATCTCGCCGGGACCGGGAGTCACCGGCCTCTTCGTCAGAACCTTGAGCTGCGGCTCCCTGCCGCACCGGCACAGGGGGAGGTCGGCGGGGCAGATGCAGCCCTTCTCCAGCGAGCGGAAGGTGTTCTTCACGATCCGGTCTTCGAGCGAATGAAATGAAATAATGGAAAATCTCCCCCCTTTTTTCAGACAGGGGACGCTTCTGACAATCGTCCCGTGAAGATTCTCGAGTTCCTCGTTCACGGCGATCCGCAGGGCCTGAAAAGTCCGCGTGGCCGGGTGAATCTTTCCCCGTCTCCCCGATGCGCCGACGGTTTTCGCGATCAGCGACGCCAGTTCGGATGTCGTTTCGATCGGCGCGACCTTCCGCCGGGCCGCGATGGCTCCGGCGATCCTCACGGCCTTTGCTTCCTCCCCGTAGTCGCGGATGATCTTCGCGAGTTCCTTCTCCGGGAGGCTCTTGACGAGGTCGGCGGCGCAGACCTTGCGGCGTCGGTCCATCCGCATGTCGAGAGGCGCATCGGATGAAAAGCTGAAACCCCGCTCGGCCCTGTCGAGCTGGTGGGACGACACCCCCAGATCGAGGAGCAGTCCGTCCACCGGCCCGATGTGTAGACCCGCCAGGATCCGGTCCACATCGACGAAATTCCCCTTCCTCAGGATTTTTCGCCCGCCGAAGGCGTGCAGGGCCTTTTCAGATTCCGAAAGAGCGTCATCATCCTCGTCGATCCCGATGAGGATTCCGTCGGGTGCCGAAGCCTTCAGGATCGCCAGGGCGTGACCGCCGCCGCCCACCGTTCCGTCCACGTATATCCCGCCGGGTCTGCACCGGAGCGATTCAACGGCTTCCCGGACCATGACCGGCTTGTGAAAAGGGGTTCCTGCGGTCTCCATCGCCTCGCTCGCTTCCGGGATGGAAAGAAAAGTCCGCCCTTCTTCCCGGCTTTTCCTTTTCGTAAAGGACGCGTGCCGGCGGGGTTAAATGCCGAGGTCGGCCATATAATCGCTGAACCGGTCTATGTTCGCGCCGGACTTTACGATCTCTTCCTCGAAACGCTCCTTGCTCCAGATTTCTATGACCTTCACCATCCCCGCGAGGACGATGTCTTTTTCCAGCTTGGCGTACTCCCGGAGCGACGGCGGGATAAGAACCCTGCCCTGCCCGTCGAAGGAGCAGTCCACGGCGCCCGACATGAAGAAGCGCTGGAAGGCCCGCACCTCTTTCTTGAGAAGGGACTGAAGGCTGACCTTCTCCTCCAGGATTCTCCATTCGTCATAGGGGAAGACCATCAGGTAGCCATCCCAGTTGGTGATGACCATGTGGTTGTCGTACTTCTCCGCGAAGACCTCCCGGAGTTTTGACGGGAAAATGATCCTTCCCTTGTCGTCAATGGTGTGGTAGTATCTTCCCCTGAAAACGGACATGCCTAAAATCCTCTGATTTCAAGAGTATGCAATAAGCGCTCCACAATAATCCACTTTCCCCCACCTGGTCGGACTATAGAGTCGGCACAGGCTAATGTCAAGAAAAATTTTGACTTTTCAGGGTTTTCTCTTCCGGACCTGATACTTCTGGACGGCCTCGCTGTGTGTGCGCAACCGGTAGGAAAACAGGTGGGTACCGTCGTTTTTTGACACAAAGTAGAGGTAATTGACATCGGCGGGGTTCAGAGCGGCCTGGAGGGCGTCCATGCCGGGACTGGCGATGGGTGTCGGCGGGAGCCCCGCGATGAGGTAGGTGTTGTAGGGGGTCTTCTTCAGGAGATCCTGCTTCCGCAGGTTTCCGTCGAAGTCGGGAAGCCCGTAGATCACCGTCGGGTCGCTCTGGAGGGGCATCCTTTTCTTCAGACGGTTGTGGAAGACGGCCGAAATAAGCGGCATCTCTTCCTTGCGGCCCGTTTCCTTTTCGATGATGGAGGCGAGGGTGACGAATTCGTTCACCGTCATTTCCAACGCCTCCGCCCGCTCTCTCATGGGAGGGGTGACGTGTCGCCAGAACTGGCCCACCATGAGTCCGATGATTTCCTGTGTGCTCATGGAGCGGTCGAGGCGGTAGGTCTCCGGGAAGAGGTATCCCTCGAGGCTTTTGCCTTCAATGCCCAGCTTCGTCAGGAATGCCCTGTCGGCGCCGAGACGCAGGAACTCCTTTTCGTCCACCAGGCGATTTTCCAGGAGCCGGTCAAGGATCATCCGGACCGTGAAACCCTCGGGCACCGTGACGTTGTAGCCCTTGACGTCGCCGCGGATGAGTTTTCCCAGGATGTCCGAGGGGGACATCTGTCCCGAGAACTCGTATTCCCCCGCCCGGATGTGCCTTGTGCCGTTTCTCAGCAGTGCGAGCAGGTGGAAGAGCTCCCGACGCCTCAGGAGACCCTCGGCATCGAGGATATCCATCACGCGGCTGAAGGCGGTCCCCCTGGGGATGTCGACGGTCCGAAGCGGGATGTCCCTGCCGACGGGGCTTTTCGCGTAGATGAACAACGTCAGCAGGCAGATGCCGGCAAGCAGGGCCGCCGTCGCGAGGAAGACGACAACTTTCCTACCGGGAACTCTCATGCTCCGTCTCTCGTCTTCCTTCGGTTCAGGTAGTCCTGCAGGATGATCATGGCGGCGAGTTTGTCCACGACGGCCTTTCGTTTCTTCCTGCTCACCTTCACTTCCGTCAGGATCTCCTCGGCCCGGCTGGTCGTGAGGGTCTCGTCCCACTTGATCACCGGGAGGGCAAACCTCTTTTCAAGAATCCCGGCGAAGCGGCTGACTTTCTCGCACTGGATCCCCTCGCTTCCGTCCAGCCGCAGGGGGTAACCGATCACGATCTTCTCGACGACGAACCGGCGGATGATTTTCTCGAGGGACTCCAGATCCTTCTCGAGGCTCCTTCGCGTGAGCGTCGGGATTCCCCGGGCGGTGATTCCCATCTCGTCGGAAAGGGCGAGTCCGATTCTTTTTTCCCCGTAGTCCAGTCCTAAAATACGCATGTCCTTCATCGTCAGGAGGCTGTAGTTAACACGGGGCCGCCCTTCTGACAACCCCTTTTCTCGCGGCGGGACGCGGGGTGCCCGTTTTTAATGGTTGTTTAAATGCCGCCGTTTTGTTATTTTTTTCCAAAGCTGCCGCATTTCGAGGAAGCGGCGTCATCGGAAAAAGAAAATCCATTCGCGGCGGGTCGGTCCATCGACCCGCCGCAGGAAAGACCAGCGGATGAAGCATATCGTCCTCGGCACGGCCGGACATGTGGATCACGGCAAGACGGCCCTTGTCAAGGCGCTGACCGGCATTGACACCGATCGGCTCAGGGAAGAGAAGGAGCGGGGGATCACCATCGAGCTGGGGTTCGCGCCCCTCGACCTGGAGGGCGGCGAGAGAATCAGCGTCGTCGATGTCCCGGGCCATGAGAAGTTCGTGAAGAACATGGTCGCCGGAGCCACGGGGATCGATCTCGTCGTCATGGTCGTCGCGGCCGACGAGGGGGTCATGCCGCAGACGAGGGAACACCTCGACATCTGCACCCTCCTCGGTATCCGGCTGGGTGTCGTAGCGCTCACCAAGGTCGATCTCGTGGACGAGGACTGGCTGTCCCTCGTGCAGGACGACGTCCGCGAGTTCCTGAAGGGAACCTTCCTTGCCGATGCGCCGGTCGTCCCCTGTTCCGCCGTAACCGGCCGGGGCATCCCGGAGGTCCGGCGTTCGATCACGGAGGCCGTCGCCCGCCTCGAGGAACGGCGCGACTCCGGTCTTTTCCGGCTTCCCATCGACCGTGTCTTCACAATGAAGGGTTTCGGCACCGTGGTCACGGGAACTCTCGTCTCCGGGAAGGTGGAGGTCGGGGACACGGTGGAGATCATGCCTTCGAAGGTTCAGGCCAAGATCAGGGGTATCCAGGTGCACAACGAAAGCCGGGATGCCGCCCGGGCGGGGCAGAGGACGGCCATCAACCTCCAAGGCGTGGAAAAGGAGACGGTGTCCCGGGGCGAAGTGCTGACACATCCCGGGATTTTCGAGGCCGGACGGCGGCCCGATGTTTTCCTCCATTACCTGCGCGGCGGCGAGAAAAAGTTCAAAACGAGGAGCCTCGTGAGATTTCACACGGGGACCAGCGAGGTCATCGCAAGGGTCCTTCTTCTGAACCGCGAGGAGATCGAGCCCGGCGCGGGTGCCTTCGCCCAGGTTCTTCTCGACTCCCCCGTCGTCGTCATGGGGCGGGACCGTTTCGTCATCCGGAGCTACTCCCCGGTGAGGACCATCGGCGGCGGCGAGATCCTCGACCCGCAGGGACGGAAACAGAAACGGGGCATCGACCAGTTTCTCCGGGAGCTCGAGATCCTTCTTTCCGGAACCGACGCCGAGAGGGTGGAGACCATCATCGGCCGCGCGGGCGCCGCGGGCCTCTCCGCCTGGGACCTCGCCGTCCGCAGCGGCATGGCCATGGCGGATCTTCAGAAAATCATCAAGGACCTGGCCCAGAAAAAGAAGGTCATCCTGCCGGAGAAGGACGGATCGAGAATCATCGCCTATCCCGCCTACCAGGCCCTCCAGGATCGGCTGCTTGCGGAAATCGAGGGCTATCACCGGAAGAACCCCCTGAAGGAAGGCATGCCCAAAGAGGAACTCCGCATGGTCCTCCCGGAGGAGGTCGATGCGAAGCTTTTCAACATGGCGGCCAGAGAGCTCGAGAAGGAAGGCCGTATCGCCGTCGAGAAGGAGAGCGTCCGCCTGACGGGCCACCGGGTGAGCCTGAAGGGCGAGCTGGAGGGACTGAAGACAAAGATCGCCCAGACCTATCTCAAGGCGAAGCTCACCCCGCCTCTCGTCAAGGAGATTCTGGAGCGTTTCGACTCAAAGCCCGGGGAAGTCCAGAGCGTCCTCGGCGTTCTCCTCAAGGAAGGTGTTCTCTTGAAGGTGACGGAGGAGCTGTACTTCCACCGCAGCCCCATGGACCAGTTGAAGAGCGATTACGTGAAGCTTCTCGCGAAAGACGGCAAGGCAACGCCGGCGACCTTCAAGGATCTCACGGGGCTCACCCGCAAGTTCATCATCCCTCTCATGGAATATTTCGACGCGACGAAACTCACCATACGGGTGGGCGATCACCGGATGCTCAGGGAACGCAAGGAGAAATGAAAAGGAAGCTTTCCGGCCCCATCGAGAAGGTGAAGATTGTCCTCTGCGGCACGAAAGAGGCTTCGGCGGCGTCCGCCGCCGTCATCCGGGAACGCATGGTCGAGATCGTCCTCAACGGGAGGCCGGTGGTCACTGTCGCCTGCACGGGCAAACATCTGGAGGAACTCGCCGCCGGGTTCCTGAGGTCGGAAGGGGTCGTGGGAGACAGGAAAGACATCCTTGATCTGTATGTCGCGGCGGACGGCGGCCGTGTTGAGGTCCGCGTTGCCGCTGGGAGGTGTCGCCGGATCATCGGGAAGAAGGCCGGCCGGACACTGGCCTCGAGCGGCGCCCGTGGGATGGTCGCCTGCGACGACGCCGGGACAAGACTGAAGAGAAAAGCAGACGGCGGCCCGGCCCTGACGTCCCGGAACGTTTTGAGACTGATGAACGGCCTCCTTCGCTCGGGGGAGCTGCACGATGCCACGCGGGGGACGCACTGCTCGGCCCTGGCGACGTCGCAGAAGATCATCGCCGCCCGCGAGGATATCGGGAGGCACAACACAATCGACATGCTGAGCGGCTATGCCCTCCTGGAGGGCCTGTCTCCGGAGGACAAGATTGTCCTGACCACGGGGCGGGTGTCCGCAGAGATCGTGTACAAGATTCGCGCCATGAACGTTTCGGTGATCATATCCCACTCGGCGCCCACCTCGATGGCCGTTGCACTCGCGGCGGAACTCGGGATCACGCTCATCGGCTATGTGAGAAACGGGAAGATGAGGATATACGCCCGCCCGGAGCGTGTCAGGTTCTGACGGCACACGACGATCAGTCCCGTGGGCCCGTTCATTGGGGCACGCCGGACGGCAGGAACGGAGAGGCAGGATCCCATGCAAGGCAAATCGGACAGGAAAAATCTTTTTGTAAAGGACATCCGGGCAGGGGGAGCCGTCAGGAGCACCTTCCTGGTGACGGAAAAAAACACCGCCTTCACCCAGAAGGGGACCCCTTACATCAATCTGCGCCTACGAGACCGGACGGGCGACGTCGACGGCAAGATCTGGGACAACGCCGACGTCCTGGACAAGCGTTTCAGGAAAGGCGATGTGGTCCACGTGACCGGCCGGGCCGTCAGTTACCGCGACACCCTGCAGGTCACCATCTCGGAGATCACGAAAGCGGATGGCGCCGGCTTTCGCCCCGAGGATTACCTGCCGTCTTCGAAGGAGGACATCGACGAGATGTTCGAGGCCTTCACCGGCTGCATCGCCACCGTCGAGGACCCCTGGCTTCGTGCCCTTCTCGAAGCCTTTTTCTCCGACGAAACATTCGCGCTCCGCTTCAAGAGGGCACCGGCCGCGAAAGGGTTTCATCACGCCTACATCGGGGGACTTCTGGAACACACCCTCTCGACGGTGAAACTCCTGGATATGGTGGCCCGTCACTACCCGATGATCCGACGGGACCTCCTCATCACCGGGGGGATTCTCCACGACATCGGCAAGATCGCCGAGTTCGATTACGACGGCATGATCGATTACAGCACCGAAGGCCGGCTCGTGGGGCACATCGTCATGAGTGTCGAGATGCTCGATAGCAAAATCGCCGGGATCGAGAATTTCCCCCCTGCGCTTGCCATGGAACTCAAGCACATCCTCGTCAGTCATCACGGCGAGACGGAGTTCGGCTCCCCCAAGAGGCCCAAGACCGTGGAGGCCCTCGTCATCCACATGGTGGACGACCTCGACGCCAAGATCCACGCTTTCCACGAGTTCATCGAGGGGTCCGGGGAGGCCGACTCGGAATGGACGGCCTTTCACCGCTTCTTCGAGCGGTTCCTGTATAAGGGAAAGACAGGTGCGTAGCGCGGGAATATTGGACTCATGAAATGATGGGATGTCGAGCGAGGGTCTATTGTTAAAAACCCATTATTCCATGATTCCAGTAACCCCTGGCTCCTCAAATTTTCTCCCCGGGGTACGCCTCTTCCGTGAGCCCCGGGGATGATGCCAAAACCCGCCTGGAGCGTCTCGCCGCCTGCAACGCCGTTGTCTGCAAGCCGTCCGCTGGAGTCACTTGGGCGCCTTGTCCGGTCACTTGCGCCAGTAATTATTAGCGGCGGCCACGGTTTGAAAATTGATGGCGATGACTTGTGATGCCCCCATGAGCGAATTTGCGTCGTTAGAGTACGTGGGACGGAGCCTTTTGAGAACTTCCGCGTCCGGTTGCGTGTACTTGACGCCGCGGCGGCTCAGGGTGATAGCGAGTTCAAAGCCCGCCTGCGGTGTGTCCGTGATGAGCGTGGTCAACCATGTGTCAGTCATGATCAAGTCCTCCTGTTGATTAAGAATGTTTTTTCCGTCGTAACCGGAACCATGCCATTGGAGCTCTGAGCGCCTGGATTCAGCTGTGCCGCGAAGCGGCGCCGGCTTGGGTGAATTGTCAGGTGCCGCGGTCCAGGATCTGCTTGAGCACCACCGCCTCATTGGGCAACGGATCCCTGGCCGCGTAGATAAGGGGGATGTTTCCCTGGCGTGAAAGGGCTCGCAGCTCCGGCAATGCGGGGTTGTTTTTCAACTCGGCGCGATACCGCTTTCTGAACCCCGGCCATTTCTCCGGGTTATGCCCGAACCATTGGCGAAGTTCGGTGGAAGGCGCGACGTCTTTGAGCCAGCGGTCGATCCTGGCTTTGACCTTGGCCAATCCACGCGGCCAGAGGCGATCTACAAGAATCCGCTCACCGTCAGTTTTGGCTGGAGGTTCATAAGCTCGCTTCAACATGACTTTCATGATTCCTTCTCCAGCGGCGCCCGATATGTTTGCAGATCATAAAAAAAGTTACCCTCTCCCATCGGTTTTGTCAATTGCGGAGTTCAGGAAGAGATGAGTCCGTCAGATAACGGGCGCAGGCCGTTGCCGTTGGTGGGGTGCGCCGGGGTCGGACCAAGCCACTCGGTTGATATTCAAGGGTTATCGTGCCGGAAATAGGTGTTTTCAGGGCTTGGAACATCATGTTCATGCCCCGAAATGCTGCCGTAAGAAGCCGGAGATTCCCGGAGTACGTGGCTTCCGTCTGCACCAACCACCTCACGCCCCTTCGCCTTGACCCCCGGTTTCTCCCGGGTCATCCTTACAAAGGATTCACTCCCCACCGCAACACTCTCAGACCACTTGCCGTCCCGCAACCGTCCCCCCGCAACAATTGCCTCTTCAATCCATCCTCGATAAGCATCAGCAAGATCCGGCATTTCCTGGAACGTCAGCAGGTCTCTTAACCCCTTGTAGTCTACCAGTGCATAGCGCTCCCGGGGCCTCTGAATCTCGCTGTAACCACCGAAAGGCCACTCGGAAGGGTGGCGTACGACCCCCGCGCGAACCATATTGAGATCGATATAGAGGAGGCATGGAATCAGGTGGCTGTCCGTCTCCACCGCCGTCGCATGATAACGATCTTCCCAGTATGCCCCCTTCCGATTCTTCCTCTGATTGAATTCTTGACCGGTCCTTCCCGTAATCAGCTGAATGGAATTGGGGATTACGTCTCTTCCCCCGTTGTCTCTGACAAGAAGGTGGACGTGATTGGACGTCACCATGTAGTTGAGCACGCACAGGTCGAAGCGCTTCGAAAAGCCACTGCAGATATCGGCGACGGTCTCTGACAAATCTTGGAAGGAATTCCTTCTTGTGGCACCGGTGGGTCGTGTGCCACACATACCCGGGTATATCATGCCTGTTCGCTCTCGGCATATGGCGCCACTCTTAGAACAGGATTTTTGGGTCAAAAATGTCGTTCTAAGGCCAAAAACTGCCCGACCGCGCACGTGACAATCTCCCGCGATCTCGGGGGTACCTCCTTCCAGAGTTCAATTTCTTGTGATAAAGAAACTTTTGCCCGAGCGAGTGCACCCTTTTCAATCGTTAAAACCTATTTTGGACAGATGTGTTGTTGATTTTTTACTTGATTCAATGGAAATGAACAGGTAGGTAACCAAACGCAGCATTCAGCGAGAGTGTTCCGGATTTTTCAATACTGGAAGCAAGGGGCGGTCCATGCAGGGAACAAATTGGGGACAGGCTTTTCAGGTGTTTCTCTACGGTTTCAGCGGGGTTTTTTTCTGTCTCCTCATCCTCCTGATGGGGATCAAGATCTTCTCAAAGATTTCCATATGGGCGCAAGAAACCTTCGGGAAGAAAAAGGCGGAGGAGGAGGTCAAAATCCCCACCGAGTACGAGGTCATGAAGGCAACCATCTCGGTGGAGGATAAATTGCCCGAGTATGTTTTCACGATTCCCGACTCTTTTGTTGAATATCCCATGATCGCGGGCGACAAGAACTTGGTGGATAAGAAAGAAAAAGAGGAAGAGACCGATTGATGACTCATGCGCTGCTTTGTAAAGACAAGGAGATTTAGTGATGGATGCCAGTCTGTTCAATGAAGTGATCAGCGGAATGGGTTTCATCCATGTGACTTATGGGCATGTCATTATGTGGGGCATTGGGCTCACATTCATTCTCCTGGCCATCCTGAAGAATTACGAGCCTCTGCTGCTGGTGCCCATCGGCTTCGGTATGATCATCGTTAATATCCCTCTCACGGAAATGATGAAAGAAAACGGTCTTCTGTGGGTCTTCTACCACTTTGCCATCGACAAATGGGACATCCTTCCGCCGCTTATTTTCCTGGGGATCGGTGCGCTGACGGATTTCAGTCCGATGATCGCCGCCCCCAAGACGCTGCTGCTCGGCGCAGCCGCTCAGTTGGGGGTTTATGTCACTTTCTTCGGCTCCATTCTTCTGGGATTCAATCTCAACGAAGCGGCATCCATCGGGATTATCGGCGGCGCGGACGGCCCCACGACCATATTTCTGACTTCCAAGCTCGCCCCTCACCTGCTCGGGGCGACGACCGTCGCGGCCTACTCTTACATGGCCATGGTCCCCATCATCCAGCCGCCCATCATGCGGCTCATGACGACACGGGAAGAACGTCTGATCAAAATGCGCACCCTCCGGCGGGTCAGCAGGGTCGAGAGGGTTGGGTTCGCCCTCGTGGCTACGCTCATTATCTGTTTTCTCGTTCCCGCTGCAGCACCTCTGGTCAGCATGCTCTTCCTGGGAAATCTTTTTCGGGAGTGCGGTGTTGTGGAGCGGCTGACCAAGACCGCCCAGAACGAGTTGATCAACATCGTGACCATCTTTCTGGGGATTTGCATCGGTGCCACCATGCCGGCGGAGGTTTTTCTGAGACCTCAGTCACTCTATATATTCTTTCTCGGGCTGGTGGCCTTCTCTTTCAGTACGGTGGGAGGCATCATCCTGGCCAAATTCATGAACCTTTTTCTCAAGGAAAAGATCAACCCATTGATCGGAGCGGCGGGAGTATCCGCAGTTCCGATGGCGGCACGCGTGGCTCAGATCGTCGCCCGGGGGGAGAATAAACACAATTATATTCTCATGCACGCCATGGGACCGAACGTAGCGGGTGTGATCGGAACGGCGGCCGCGGCAGGATTATTTCTCTCCATGCTCAAATAAAGAGATGTCCGTCAAGTGTATGATCTCGCCGATGAAAAAATAGATAACCATCAGGCTCATCTCCCGATTAGCTGGCGAAAACCCGGCAGATTTTCAGTGTGAAGTACCTCAGGTCATGGAAGCCGCAGGCCTTTCGCTTGGGTCCTGCGCCGAAGTCGGACCAAGCCACCCGGTTGATATTCAAGGATTATCGTGCCGGAAATAGGTGTTTTCAGGGCTTGGAACATCATGTTCATGCCCCGAAACACTGCCGTAGGGCGCGCCCGAGCCTTGGATGCACACATACCCCTGACTGTGCGGATCGGATTTGTCGTCCCGGACCATGCGGATGCGGTTCTCTTCGATCTCCGCTTCAAGGACGCAGCTCTGCAGGCAGAGAACGCAAAGGGTCTTTTTTTAACTCTCCCACGGCTTGCCCTATATGATTTTAAAAGTGATGAACAGGTTTGCTATAAAAAATCCGGAAAAACCCCGGAGAAGCACCGTGATCTCTTGAGGGGGTTTTCATGCACGGGGAACAGAATCTCTTTTCAACAGGCTTCACTCAGGGGCGCTCGCCGAAGATCTTCCTCCCGATCCGCACGATGGTGGCGCCTTCCTCGACGGCCACCTCGAAGTCGCCCGTCATGCCCATGGAAAGCTCTTTCATCTCGATGTGGGGGATGTTTGCGCGGATGACTTCATCCCGCAGTTCCCGAAGCATCCGGAAGAAGGGCCTCGCGTCCTCGGGGTCGTCGAACCAGGGTGCCATGGTCATCAGTCCCTGGACGGAGAGGTAGTCGAGTGCCGAGAGTTCCCTGAGCAGAGCCGGGATGTCCTCTCTCCGGATCCCGCTCTTGGTGGCCTCGCCGCTGAGGTTCACCTCGATGAGGATCTTCATCGGCCGATCCGCAGCCCTGGCCCGTCGGTCGAGTTCCCGGGCGAGGCTCGTCCGGTCGACGGAGTGGATCATGTCGAAGATGCGGACGGCGTACTTCGCCTTGTTGGACTGGAGATAGCCGATCATGTGCCATTCGACCTTCTTGCCCATCTTCTCGATTTTCCGTTTGGCCTCCTGGACGTAGTTCTCGCCGATGATGTCGACGCCGCAATCGATGGCTTCCATGATCCGCTCGTCATCGACGGTCTTGGTCACCGCCATGAGGCGGACATCGGATGCCTTCCGGCCGGTTCGAAGGGCCGCCTCCGCGATGGTCTCCCTCACGATGCGGATGTTATTTCGAATCTCCGACATGGTCATCCTCCTTCCTGAAATCGATGGCCCCGAGTTCCCGGAGGGCCTCGGTCACCTCGCAGACCGGAAGCCCGATGACGTTCGTATAGGATCCGCGGATCTCGCGGATGAAGAGGGCCGCCCGTCCCTGCACGGCGTATCCCCCCGCCTTGTCGTATGGCTCCTCCGTCGCGACGTACCAATCGATTTCTTCCGATGCCAGTTTTTTGAAGGTGACGTCCGAGGTGACGGCCCTGCTGACCCTGTGTTGCGATGTTGCCCTCAAGAGGGTGAAACCCGTGACGACCCGGTGGGTCCTCCCGCTTAATTTGCGCATCATTGCGCGGGCCTCTTCCCTGTGCGCGGGCTTCCCGAGGATCTCGCCGTCGATGATCACGGTGGTGTCGGCCCCGAGGACCCAGGCATCGGGGTACAATGCGGCCACGGCGGCAGCCTTCTCCCCGGAGAGGCGCAGCACGTGCTCCTCCGGTGATTCTTTTCCCGCCATTTCCTCGTTCACCTCCGCGGGGATGGCCCTGAAAACGATCCCTGCAAGGGACAGGAGTTCCTCCCTCCGCGGGGAGGCCGAAGCCAGGATCAGTTCTGTTTTCTGTCGCAGGGGCATGTCCTTCGTCATCGGGTGATGTAAAACCATCGAAAAATCAATGGATTATTTATGTGGCTCTGGTCTGCTTATTGCATCATTTGCCCTTCGGCGGAATTTTCTCCTGTCACGGCCGGTACCCCGGGCGGAGAAGTCCCGGCGGGACGCGCGATCTGTATGAAAGTTCGTTTCCGGCCGGCCGGGAGAACGACTTCCGCATTATATCAGCAATTCATCAAAAAGGCAGTGTTTCTCGCTGATCGTCCGGCCCCTTGGCCGGGAGGAGCAAGTCAGTGGAGTTACTCAAGAATTTTATTGAATATCCGATTTCCCTAACAGGCGCACCGCCGGTCGTTCCGGATTCCTGTCCCGGGACCCGCGACTCTACAGAGAAAAGGGTTCAGATGCAAGCAGAAGCCGTTTGCCGAATCATTCTGGAGGCTTCCGGTCGGGAGCTGGCCGACTCTCTTCCCCAGACGGTTTTCGAAATGGATTCGGAGGGGGTCCTGACATTTGTCAACAGGACGGCCATGGAGACCTTCGGTTATTCGGCGGAAGAGGTCGGAAGGGGACTTGATGCCCTGACGATGATCGCCCCCGCCGAGCGGTCCAGGGCGAGCGAAGATATATCCCGGGCCCTGCGGGGTGAAGTTCTGGGCTCGGGGTACACCGTCCTCAGGAAGGACGGCAGCGCCTTCCCCGCCCTGATTCGCATCGGCCCTGTCCAGCTGAATGGAAAGATCCTCGGTGTCCGGGGCGTCCTGATCGACATCTCCGATCTCAAGGCGACAGAGGAGCGCCTGCAGAGGGCGAAGGAAGAGACGGAAACCATCAACAGGGAACTGGAAGCGACCAACAAGCAGCTGGAGGAGGCCATCGCGCGCGCCAATGTCATGGCCATGGCGTCCGAGGTGGCCAACTGCACCAAATCGCAGTTCCTGGCCAACATGAGTCATGAAATCCGCACGCCGATCAACGGCGTCATCGGATTTTCCAATCTCCTTCTCGACACGGAGCTTTCGTCGGAACAGCGGGATTACGCGGAGGCGGTCCGTGATTCGGCGGAGATCCTCCTGAAACTGATCAACGACATTCTCGAATTCTCGAAACTGGAAGCGAAAAAAATGGCTCTCGAGCAGATCCCCTTCGACCTGAGGACGACCGTCGAGGGCGTGGCTGAACTGCTGTCCCTCAGGGCCCGCGAGAAGGGGCTCGATTTCGAGGTCCGTTACGGGCAGGATGCCCCGCGGCGGGTCGTCGGCGATCCCGGTCGGATCCGGCAGGTGCTCACCAACCTCGCGGGCAACGCGCTCAAGTTCACGGAGAAAGGCTTTGTGTTCATTGACGTGGGATGGCAGCCGCTGGTCGACGGGCAGGCGGTGTTCCGGTTCGCCGTGGAGGACAGCGGCATCGGAATTTCCGAGGAGAAACTCGAGTTCATTTTCGAAAAATTCACCCAGGCCGACGCGTCCATGACGCGCCGTTACGGCGGGACGGGCCTGGGGCTCGCCATATCGAAACAGATCGTGGAATTCATGGGCGGGACCATCGGCGTCACCAGCACCCTCGGCCGCGGATCGACCTTCTGGTTCGCGATTCCGCTGGGCCTGGGCGAAACGCCCCAGAGTCTCTCCATTCCGGCGGCCAGTCTCGAGGGGGTGCGCGCGCTGATCGTGGACCGCAGCGAGATCAACCGGCAGACGCTCCTCGACCTGACGTCGAACTGGGGCATGAAGAGCGATGCCGCAGCAACACCGGAGGAAGCCCTGGCGGCGCTGCGGGATGCCTGCGCGTCCGGGCGGCCTTACGGGATGGCCATCATCGATTCGGGATTCCAGGATGATATGGAATCCGTCGGGAGACGCATCCAGTCGGACCCGCAGCTGAAGGACACGGTCCTGATCGCCATCGCGGCGGTCGGCAAGCGGGGCGACGCCAGGCGTTTCTCCGAAGCGGGTTTCGCCGCGTACCTGGTCCGGCCGATCCACACGGAGACACTGATGGAAGCACTCGCCGCGGCCTGGGGCTCCAAGCTCCAGGGGGTCGCCGCACCGCTCATCACCCGCCACACCCTTGCCGAGGCACGCGCGTCGCAGGCCCCGGCCCGGGTGTCCGGACCGGAGGGCGTGCACGTTCTTATCGCCGAAGACAACCTGCTCAACCAGAAACTGGCCCTGAAGATGATGGAAAAACTCGGCTGCCGTGCCGATCTGGCCGGCAACGGCCGGGAAGCTCTCCGGATGATCGAGCGGGACCGGTATGATCTCGTTTTCATGGACTGTCAGATGCCCGACATGGACGGTTACGAGGCCTCGGCGATCATCCGCCGGCGGGAGAAGGAAAGCGGCGGACACCTGCCGATCATCGCAATGACCGCCCACGCCATGACGGGGGACCGGGACAAGTGCATCAAAGCCGGCATGGATGATTACATTTCGAAGCCCATCCGCAGGGAGGAGATTCTCCAGGCGATCAGCAGGTGGGTCCAAAAAGGCGAGTCGGCCTGAGGCGTCTTTTCAGAGGACGGTGACCTCGGGGGGATAGAGAGGACGATATGAACTTCAGGGATATGGCAGGACACATCGGGTTCAGCGAGGAGGAATTCCAGGAGCTCGTAGAGTTGTTCCTGGAAAGCACCCTTTCGGAGCTCGATCACATCAAGACCGCGGCGCAGGTGCCGGATTTCGAGAAGATGGCCATGTCCGCCCACTCCATGAGAGGCGCGGCCATCAACCTCGGGTTCACGGAGATTCACGAACTGGCGAAGACCATCGAGAGCAATGCCCGGGCCTGCGAGCTGAGCGGGGCCGTCGAGGCGGCGGACGAGATCAGGGACCATCTCGAGCGGATCGTCGGGACCCTCGCCCTGACGGGCCGCAACGGATCATCGGACAGGGGAGAATCCCCGACGGGTCGATATGAATGACACCTATCCCATTTTGATCGTTGAAGACGATCCGGTGACCCGGAGGCTCCTGGAGAAGATGCTTCAGGAAGCCGGCTGCGGCGAGGTGCGTTCCGCCGCGAACGGCCGGGTCGCTCTGGAGATTCTGAAGCACCGGCTCTACCCGATCGTCATCACGGACTGGGTCATGCCCGAGATGGACGGCCTGCAGCTCTGCCGCGCGATCCGGCAGGATGACCTGCCCGGTTACATCTACGTTATCGTCCTCACCGTGAAGGATGCAAAGGCCGACGTCGTCCGGGGGCTGGAGGCCGGCGCCGACGAGTACCTGGTCAAGCCCGTCAACCCGGCGGAACTCCGGGTTCGCCTGAAGACGGCGCAGCGCATCCTCAAACTCGAAAAGTCGCTCAGGACGACCAACGAGGAGATCCGAATCCTGTCCATCAAGGATCCCCTGACGGGGATCTTCAACCGCGTCTATCTTATGGAACGGCTCCCGCAGGAGATCAAGAGGTCGCAGCGCTACGGGCACCCGCTGTCGATCATCATGTGCGACATCGACCACTTCAAGACGGTCAACGACGAATTCGGGCACAAGGCGGGGGATCAGATCCTGAAGGGGTTCGTTCAGTGCCTGAGTGCCTCGATCCGGCTCGACATCGACTGGATCGCCCGATACGGCGGGGAGGAGTTTCTCATCGTGCTCCCGGAAACGGAGCTTCAGCCGGCCTGCCTGGTGGCCGAACGGCTCCGGCGCGTCGTTTCAGAAAAGGTCTTCCGATTGAAGGGGAAAGATATCAGGATTACCTCGAGTTTCGGCGTCTCCAGCTTCCATCCGGGGAAGGATCAGAAAACGACCTTCGACAGCATGATGGAACAGGCCGACGAATTTCTCTACGAGGCGAAGCGCGAGGGGCGGAACAGGGTCAAGGGACAGAAGGTCAGAGACAAACGATACGAATTGAAGGGCGAACTCTATGAAGAAGAAATCACTGGTCGTCGATAACCATCCCGTCATGCTGGAATTCATGACGCGGTTTCTCAAGAAACAGGGACATCAGGTCATGACCGCCGAGGACGGTTTGATGGCCCTGGACATCCTCCAGACCTACACCCCGGACATCGTTTTTGTCGACCTCATCATGCCGAACATCGACGGGAAGAAACTCTGTCAGGTGATCCGCGGCATGCCGAGGCTGAAGGACACCTTCCTGGTCATTCTGTCGGCCGTTGCCGCCGAAGAGGAAGGGTTCGACTACCGGGAGGTCGGGGCGGACCTGTGCATTGCCAAGGGTCCGTTGAGCAGCATGTCGAAGACCATACAGGAAGCCCTGCACGAATTCGACCTGAAGGGCAGCCGGAAGGCCCCAACGCGCATCCTCGGCACCGATGGAATCCACGCCCGGCAGGTGACCCGGGAACTGCTGACGATCAAGAAACATTACGAAACGGTCCTGAACACCCTGGCGGAGGGGATTCTGGAGATCACGCCGGACGGCCGCATCGTGTACGCCAACCCGTCGGCGGTTCGTCTCGGCGGCATCCCGGAGGAGAAGCTCCTGGCCTCCCGCTTCCTGGACCTCTTCCAGGACGAGGACCGGGCCCGGATGGACGACATGGTGGCCAAGGTGCTCGCGACCTCTCATACGGTGTTCGATGACGCACCCCTGAAGCTTCGGTCGCGGCAGGTGCTGGTCAAGATCCTGCCGATGGTGGAGGATGTGAAGAAGACCGTCATCGTCGTTTTCGATGACGTGACGGACCGGCAGAGGATGGAGGCGCAGCTTCAGCACGCGCAGAAAATGGAAGCCATCGGCACGCTCGCCGGAGGCATCGCCCACGACTTCAACAATCTTCTGATGGTGATCCAGGGAAACATCTCGCTGATGCTCTTCGACATCGACCCCGGTCATATGTATTACGAACGGCTGAAGAGCATGGAAAAGCAGGTCCAGAGCGGATCCCGTCTGACCGCACAACTTCTGGGTTACGCGAGGAAAGGGCGGTACGAGGTCAAGCCTCTCGACCTGAACCAGCTGCTGCGGGAGGCGGCCGAGACGTTCAGCAGGACAAGGAAGGACATCGTCGTCCAGTATCACCTCGATCCGGAACTGCATCCCATTGAAGCCGATGCCGGGCAGATCGAGCAGGTTCTCATGAACCTCTTTGTCAATGCGGCCGATGCCATGGCGGGGTGCGGCGACATGATTCTCAGGACGGAAAACACCGACCATGAGGCCATGAAGGACAAGCTCTACAACCCGAAACCCGGCCGTTACGTGCTCTTCTCGATCACCGACACAGGCGCCGGCATGGACCCGGGCACGATGGAACGACTCTTCGAACCCTTTTTCACGACGAAGGAGATGGGCCGGGGCACGGGCCTGGGATTGGCCTCCGCTTACGGGATCGTCAAGGGACACGGCGGCTTCATCGATGTCGAGTCCGGAATCGGTGAGGGATCGACGTTCAAGATCTACCTGCCGGCGTCCAACAAGGAGGTTCCCCGGACCATCGAGGTGACCGAACCCGTCAAAAAGGGCCGCGAGACGGTTCTTCTGGTGGACGATGAGGACTCGATGCTGGAGGTAGGCGGAGAGCTGCTGAAAACAATGGGCTATCACGTCTACACGGCCCGGGACGGCGCTGAAGCGCTCGAAATCTACAATCGCAGCGGGGAGGAGATCGACCTTGTCCTCATGGACATGATCATGCCCAGGATGGGCGGGGGCGAGGCCTTCGACCGGATCAGGAAAATGAACCCGGCCGCCAAGGTTCTGCTCCTGAGCGGTTACAGCATCGACGGCGAGGCGGCCAAGATTCTCGAACGCGGATGCAGCGGGTTCATTCAGAAGCCCTTCAATATGGAAGAACTTTCGAAAACCATCGAGTCGATCCTCGGGGGGGAGGCTGTGGGACATCCCGTCATCGGAGTGAGAGGGCGGACCGCCTCGCGGGAGGGGTTCTGAAGCGGCGGCCTCCGGGCTTTCCAACGGGACGTGCCGTTTCCATCCCTGAAAGGAGCACATGCACAACAGCCCCGAGACGCGGATATCCCGCGAGCGGGCAGAGGCGGGATCCGGCGAAAAGCCGGCCGTTCTCGTCATCGACGACAATCCGGCAAACATCCGGCTGCTGGAAGTGATTCTTGAGACGGAAGGCTATGCTCCTCTTTCCGCGCTGAACGGACGGCAAGGCCGGGAGATGGCGAAACGAAGGCGACCGGCCGTCATCCTGCTGGACGTCATGATGCCCGGCGAGAGCGGGTTCGACGCGTGCCATCTCCTCAAGTCCGATCCCGTGACAGCGGACATTCCCGTCATATTCGTAACGGCCGTGGACGACGTGGGGAGCAAGATCAAGGGACTCACCCTGGGCGCCGTGGATTACATCACGAAACCTTTCGACCGGCGCGAGGTGGTCGCCCGCGTGCAGCGCCACCTGGAGACGAGGGACACCTACCGGAATGTCATCGAGGCCCAGGCGAAGCGCCTGAAGCAGGTCCGTGAAGCCCAGCAGGCCATCCTGGTCCGGCCGGAGGACCTCCCGGAGGCAAAGTTCGCCGTCCGTTATGTCCCGATTCTGGAGGCCGGCGGGGATTTCTACGATGTTTTCGCCGCGGACCGCGACGTCTTCGGTTTCTTCGTCGCGGACATCAGCGGGCACGACATCAAGGCGTCTTACAACACCTTCGCTCTGAAGGCCCTCATCCATCAGAACACCGGTAACGGCACCGCCCCCGGAGAGACCCTGCAGATCATCAATCAGGTCTTCACGCGGCTTCTGCAGGACGGCGAATACCTGACGGCCTGTTATGCCCGGCTGGACCGCGGAGCAAACCGGTTGACCCTTGTCAATGCCGGACACCTCCCCGCCGTCTACATCGACGTCCGCGGAGATATCCGGGTTCTGGAGGCGAAGGGGGACATCCTCGGCGCCTTCGAGTCCGTGTCCTTTGAACCGCTGTCTCTGGCCGTCCCGCCGGGTGGAAGGATGTTTTTCTACACCGACGGCCTGATCGAACGCTACGGGACGGCCCGGCGCAGGCGAGAGGACGGTCTGGTGGATCTCATCGAGGCCTGCGTCGAGACGCACGATCTGCCCCTCGGATCGGCCGTGGGCGAGATCGTGACCGCGCTGTGTCCCGATGGACGGACCCTCCAGGACGACGTGCTGCTTCTGGGGGTGGACCTTTAGGCGGCATGTCCGCGTGATTTGAATGAGGTTTTTCTGGAACATCGTCATTCCCATTTCCATGATGAGATCGAAGAAATGAACGCCACATTTGAAGTCCGCACCGTTTCCGATCATCTCAGCATCCTCTTCTCTTCCGCGCTGGAGAAGATCGACGCTGTCAGCCGCGAGACGGAGAAATTTCTTTCCCATCTGGGCATCCAGGAGAAAGCGTTCCGGATATTGCTTTCGATGCGGGAGGCCCTGACCAACGCAATCCTGCACGGCAACCAGGGGAATCCGCAAAAACTGGTCCATTACAGGGTTCACGTGGAAGAGGGTGACCTGGTGATCGAGGTGAAGGATGAGGGTCCGGGGTTTGACTGGAAACGCCACATGAAGAGAAAACCCGGGGCCAGAGCGAAATCCGGCCGGGGTCTTTTTATCATGCAGCGGTTTGCCTCTGATGTCCGCTTCAACGACAGGGGCAATCACCTGGTATTGCGGTTCAAGTGAGAGTGAGAGGTCGTGATGAAAACCAATGTGGAAAGAAAGCCGGAGATCCTGCCGAAAGCGCTGCAACCCCCCGGTGACCTCGTGGCGCCGACGATCGAGGCCTTCAAAAAAGAGGTCCGTTCCCTGCTGAGGAAAGGTCCCCGCTCTCTCGTCCTCGATCTGACCCATGTCCGGATGGTGGATTCCGTCGGTCTCGGCGTCCTGATCGCCGCCCACAACGCCCTTTCCAAGAAGGGGGTGAAGCTGTCGGTGATCAACGTCTCCAGGGAGATCCGCGATCTCTTCGCGGCCATGCGGCTGGACGAGCACTTTGACATCGAAACACCCTGATGCCTGCGGGCCGCCGGCCTGCCGCCGTCTGACGCAAGAAGTTTTTTCAGATGAGAAAAAGACGCCAGGGGGAAAAACACAATGTCACCGCTCCCGGCGGGGACATCATTGCCTCTTCCGCCCGGGAGTTCCGCCGGCGTTTGTGGTTCCTGATGGATGAAGAGGCCCGGCGAATCGTTGTGGACCTCACCGGCGTCGGCATGATCGACTCGACCGGCACCGGGACGTCCGGATGACGGCCTGATCGCCGGATACGCAAGAAAACGCCCGGCTTTCACGACCTTTTCCGGATCAATTCCCTTGAGAATTTCAACCGCCGATGATACGCTGGCGGCGATTCATCACCCCTTTCACGACCTTATCGTTCCATCCGGGAGGATGCACCTTGAGAAGAAAGATCATCCTGGCGGTGTTTCTCGCCCTGTTTGTGACCGTTGCCCTGCTGGTCTACCTCGGGCAGCGGAAAGCGAGGCTGCAGGAGCCTTATTACTCGGGAACCATTGAGTCCACCCAGTCGGAACTGGCCTTTCAGGTCAGCGGTCGCGTGATCGCCGTCCATGTGAAGGAAGGACAGCCGGCAACGGAGGGCCAGGTGCTGGCCGAATTGGACCCCCGGGAATACGCGGCGGCCCGCGATCAGGCCGGGGCGAACCTGAAAAAGGCCGAAGAGAACCTCAAGCAGCTCAGGACGGTTCTCGACATCAACCGCAAGGTTCTTCCGGCCGATGTGACGCGCGCGGAAGCCGCCCTGACCGGCGCGAAGGACGTCCTCGCGGAAGCCCGGGCCAACAAGGAGCGTTACGACCAGCTGTACGAGCGGGCCGTCGTTTCGAAGAAGGAGTGGGAGACGGTGACCCTGGCCTATGACACGGCCCGGTCGCGGCTGACCGAGGCCGAGGCGGTCCTCCGGCAGGCCACGGGCAATCTCCGGAATCTCGAATCGATCGGGAAACAGATCGAAGCGGCTGCGGCCCAGGTGAAGGCCTCGAAGGCAGCGGCGGACCTCGCCGAAATCCAGCTCCAGCACACCCGTCTCAAGGCGCCTTACAGCGGGATCATCACGAGCCGCAACGTGGAGCCCGGCGTTGTGGTCTCTCCCAGCCGTCAGGTCCTGACCCTGTCGGACCTCTCGGAAGTGAAGCTGAAAATCTTTGTCGGCGAAACCGAGATCGGCAAGGTCAAACCGGGTCAGAAGGCGGACGTCAAGGTGGACACCTTCCCCGGCAAGGTCTACAACGGGGTCGTCTCCTACATTTCTCCGGAAGGCGAATTCACGCCGAAGATCATCCAGACCCACAAGGAAAGGGTCAAGCTGGTGTACCTCGTCCAGATCCTTCTTCCGAATCCGGACCTGGAGCTGAAAGCCGGCATGCCCGCCGATGCCTGGTTGCGCTGAGCCCGTGGGCGGAAGGCCTGCCGTCCACGGTGCATGGAAATTCACGATGACGCCCATCCCGGAACCCTTCATCCGGATTCAGTCCGTCTCCAGGCGGTTTGCCGATGTCACCGCCCTGGAAGATCTTTCGCTCGACATCCCCCGCGGATCCCTCTTCGGACTCGTGGGCTCCGACGGCGCCGGGAAATCGACCCTCCTGCGGATGATCGCCACCATGATACCGCCCACCTCGGGGCAGATCCTTGTGAACGGCATCGACGCGGTTTCCGGGAGGCGGGAGATCAAGAATCTCATCGGGTACATGCCCCAGCGTTTCGGACTCTACCAGGATCTCACCGTCGCGGAAAATCTCGCCTTCTTCATGGATGTCTTCGGCATCACCGGGGCGGAGCGGGTGAAGCGGAGAGAGCGCTACCTGGGGTTTTCCAACCTCCTGCCCTTCGTGGACCGGCTTGCCGGCAACCTCTCAGGGGGCATGAAACAGAAGCTGGGCCTTGCCTGCGTACTCGTGCACCAGCCGTCCCTTCTGATCCTCGATGAACCGACCAACGGCGTCGATCCCGTCTCCCGGCAGGAGTTCTGGGAGATCCTCCTGGAAATGAAACGGGAAGGGATGACCATCGTCGTATCGACGGCCTATCTCGACGAAGGAGAAAAGTGCGATCAGCTCGCGCTCATGCACCGCGGCCGGGTCCTGGAGGTGGCCGGTCCCGGTGAAATCCGCGCTTCCTTCGTCAGCCTGGAGGAGGCCATGATTCACCGGATCCAGGCGGCGGACGAAGAGGTGACGAATGAACGATTCCAACCCTGACATCGTCCAGGTACGGGACCTGGAAAAGCGCTTCGGGGATTTCGTGGCCGTGGACCGCGTCTCTTTCTCGATCCGGAAAGGCGAGATCTTCGGCTTTCTGGGCCCGAACGGCGCCGGGAAATCCACGACGATCCGCATGCTCTGCGGCATCATCACACCCACGGCGGGCTCCGGACGGGTCGCGGGCTATGACGTCATCGCTCAGTCGGAGGAGATCAAAAAGACCATCGGCTACATGTCCCAGAAGTTCTCCCTCTACGAAGAGCTGACACCCATGGAAAACATCCGCTTTTATCTGGGCGTTTACGAGGTTCCGGAGCGGCAGTGGCCCGAGAGGATCGAGTGGGCTCTCCGGCTGAGCCGCCTCCGGGACGTGAGCACGAGACTCACCCGCGAGCTCCCGCCGGGGTGGCGCCAGAGGCTGGCCCTCGCCTGCGCGCTCCTCCACCGCCCGGAGATCCTCTTCCTCGATGAACCCACGTCGGGCGTGGACCCCATCGCGAGGCGGCGCTTTTGGGATTTCATCGGAGGCCTGGCCGGCGAGGGGGTCACGGTCTTCGTGACGACGCACTACATGGACGAGGCGCTGAACTGCGGGCGCATCGTCATGATCAACGAGGGAAAAATCGTGGCCATCGGAAACCCCGGAGACATCATCCGGGAGACCTTCCCCGGCCGGCCCGAGGCTACGCTGAACGATGTCTTCATCCGACTCATGTCCAGGAGCGGAAGCCCGTGAGAATCGCCAACATCCTGGCCACGGTCCGGAAGGAATACTACCATCTGATCCGGGATTTCAGGAGCCTCTATCTCGCCTTCATCCTGCCCCTGGTGCTCATCCTTCTGTTCGGCTACGCCCTTTCTCTCGACGTGGAGGACGTCGGCGTCATGGTCGTGGACCATGACAGGACGAGTTCGAGCCGGGACTTCATCCGGCGGATCGATGCTTCCCCCTATTTCAACGTGATCACCCTTCTCCCCGATGAAAAGGAGGCCGTGAAGGAACTCGACCGGGGGAACACGACCATCGTCATCATCATCCCGCCGGGCTGGACCGCCGACATCCGGGCGGACCGCAAGGCGCAGATCCAGGTCCTCCTCGACGGAAGCGACCCGAACTTCGCGAGCCTCTCCCGGGGTTACATCACCGCCTTCATCGAGCGCTACAACAGCCGGCTCTTCGTCGAGTTCCTGAACCGGCAGAGCATCGAGCGTCCGGCCCCACCCCTCGAGGGGCGCATCCGGGTCTGGTTCAACGAGGACCTGGAGAGCCGGAAGTTCATCGTCCCCGGCATCATCGCCGTCATCATCATGATCGTGGGCGCCATGCTGACGTCCCTCGTGATCGCCCGGGAGTACGAAAACGGGACGATGGAGACGATCCGGTCGCTCCCGCTGCGGGCGGAGGAGTTTCTGACGGGGAAGGCCATTCCCTATTTCCTCATCGCCATGACCGACGTTTTCATCGCCATGCTGATGGGGCAGTTTCTCTTCGGAGTGGTGATGAAATCGCCCTTCTGGCTCATGGTGCTCGCCACCACCTTTTACATCGGTGTGGCGCTGGCTCTCGGCCTTCTCATCTCCGTCGTGACGAAATCGCAGCTGGTGGCGAACCAGGTTGCGATCCTCGTTACGTACCTGCCGTCGCTCCTTCTTTCCGACTTCGTCTTTCCGGTCGCCAACATGCCCAAGGTCATCCAGGCGTTGACCTACGTAGTCCCGGCGACCTATTACATCGATATTCTGAACGGTCTTTACCTGCGCGGTCTGGGCCTCGAGGCCCTGTGGCCGAGCTACGTCGTCCTGCTCGGCATGTACGCCCTGCTGGCCGTCCTGACGCTCATCGTGTTCCGACGGGAGGGCATGTAAGATGTCACGGCTGAGAATACGGGAACTCGTGCGAAAGGAATTCATCCAGCTCTTCCGGGACAGGAAGAACCGGCCCATCCTCGTCATTGCCCCCTTCATTATGATCCTCGTTTTCGGCTACGTGGTGTCCACCGATGTCCGGGATATCAGCGTCGCGCTGCTCGACCAGTCCCGGACGAAGGAAAGCCGGGAACTGAGGGACGCTTTCGAGGGAAGCCCCGTGTTCCGCGTCGTCTACCATCCGGTGAGTGTCGCCGACCTGGAGAACCTTCTGCTTCACAGAAGGGTGGATATCGCCGTCAAGGTGGCGCCCGATTTCAGCGAGCGGATACGCCGGGGGGAGACGGCGGCGATCCAGGTTCTGGCCGACGGCAGCATGAGCAACATCGCCGCCGTGCGGATCGCCTACACGCAACTCGTGATCGACCGGTTGAACCGGAAGTTCATGAAGGAGCTCTATCCCCGGCAGATGGATTACGGTGAGATCGACGGCCGAGTACGCACCTGGTACAACCCCAACCTGGAGAGCCAGTATTTCTTCGTGCCCGGGATCGTCGCGGTGCTCATCATGATTCTCACCCTGCTTCTCACCTCCATGGCGATCATCAAAGAAAAGGAGGCGGGGACCATGGAACAGCTCATCGTTACCCCCCTCAAGCCCGCCGAGTTCATCGCGGGGAAAACGATTCCCTACATCATCATCGCCTTCGTCCAGATGGCCGTCGTGACGGCCTTCGCCATCTACTGGTTCCAGATTCCCCTTATGGGGAGCATCCCGCTTCTTTTCTTTGCCGTCTGCCTGTTCCTCTTGAGCCTCCTGGGCATCGGGCTTTTCATTTCCACCGTCTCGGCGACGCGGCAGCAGGCCATGATGACGACCTTTTTCTTCATCCTCCCCTTTTTCATGCTCTCGGGGTTTGTCTTCCCCATTGCCAACATGCCTGACGCGGTTCAGTATCTGACCTACGCCGTGCCGCTGCGCTACATGCTCGTCATCATCCGCGGGATTTTCCTGAAGGGGGTCGGTATGGAGGTCCTCTGGCCGCAGTTCCTGGGGCTCGCTTTTCTCGGCATTGTGGTCTTCGCAGGCGCCCTGAACCGGTTCAGGAAACGGCTCGACTGATAACCGGCAGGGAGGGTGTGCGGGGGAGCGGAATTTGCAGGGACAAGCCCTGTCATAAAAAATTTTTTCAAGAAATCCGGTCACTTGAAATCAGGGGGTACGATCATGATTTTAATAAAGAAATCAAAGATATCGTCGATTGTATGTATTGTGATCCCCGGTTTGCTTCTGGGCTGTGCGGCCGCCGAATCCGGGACGGGGAAGACGCCCCTTGCCGGCGGGCCCTGCGAATACCGGAACTATTCGGGGCAGGCGGAAATCCTGTCCGTTTCGAGGACGGAGGCGGCACCTGTTTCGGCCGGTGAACGCTACGATGTCAAGTTCCGTTTTATCCCCGACAGGCCGATCGAGGAGCGTTTTGTCCGGGTGGCTGAGAGACCTTTCAGCCTTCTTCCCGACCGGGTAAACCCGCCCGACAGGGCCTTCATCGAGAAATTCGACATCCGGCCGGGCAAACGCTATGACTGCACGCTCCATGTGATCCAGAAGGGGACCTGCACGCCGCTTCTATTTGACTTTCCCTCACTGACGGGAAGCGCAGCGGCTCCCCGGTGAAAAGACCCCTCCTCTGGTGAATGATCGAAGAATACACGTCGGCTTTCACGCCGCCATGTGAAGCACACAGGATGAGCCCCATGAAGAAAACGCGGATTGCGTCCGTTCTCCTTCTCGGTCTCTGTTTCGCCCTCGTCTTTCCCTTCACTGTGTTCTCCCGGGAACAGCAGCGTTATCCGGTCATGCGCCCCGATCTGCAGACTCTGGAGCAGTGGCTGAGAGATTATGACGACGCCCCGAAAGCGCCTCCTGCGTCCAGTCTTCCTTTCAGGGCTCTTATTGCGGGCGAGTGGATCGCGGGCGGTTCCCTGAGTTTGCTGAACAACGTACCGAATTACAATCAGCGAAACCAGGGGATGTGCGGAAACTGTTGGGTCTGGGCCGGCACGGGGATCTTGGAGCTTGCCCTCAGGACTCAACGCGGACTGAGCGATCGCCTGTCCGTCGAGTTCTTCGATTCCTGCTACAACGCCGAAGAGTCTTACTGTGCGTGCAAGGGCGGAAACATCGCTATGTTTTCGAACTGGTACAACGCCAAGGGGTTCGTCATTCCGTGGTCGAACACGAATGCCGCTTACATCGACGGCGGAGGGACCTGCGCAGGAACTTGCGGCGCCATCTCGACGGTCCCCCAATATGCCATCATCGAATCCGTAACGTATCAGACTGTCAGCACCGCGTCCGTCTCCCAGAGTCAGGCCAAGCAAAACATCAAAAGTATTCTTCACCAGGGCCGGGGTGTCTGGTTTGTATTTTATTTCACGCCCACCGATATGGATGCCTTTCAGAATTTCTGGATGACACAGAATGAAGCAGCTCTCTGGACACCCGATCCCTATTGCGGTGCCAGCACCGAGCGTTATGAGGGGCACGCCGTCCTCATTATCGGTTACGATGACACCGACTTAAACCCCGACAACCACTATTGGGTTGTACTGAACAGCTGGGGCACGACGGCCGGAAGACCCGACGGTGTTTTCCGTATGAAAATGAACATGAACTACGCCTGCACGCTGACCATCACGGATTTCGGAACCATACCCTCCCAACAGTTTCAGGCGCTCAACGTGACCTTTGCTTCCTGTTCCTACGGCCTGTCGGAATCGGGGCATTCCCACCCCCCGACGGCCTCTTCGGGGAACGTCAACGTTACCGCAGGGGAGACATGCTCCTGGGTGGCCGTGAACGATCCGATGTGGATCACTGTAACCAGTGGCTCGAGCGGAACGGGTAACGGGACCGTTACCTATAGTATTACCGAGAACACGGAAGCAAAGCGTCGAACCGGAACGATAAGCATCGCCGGGCAGACCTATACGGTGACCCAGGCCGGGATACCCCCGACCGTTGTTTCCACGAGCCCGGAGACCGGCGCAACAGGAGCTTCTACCGGCACGGCTGTCAGGGCGACCTTCAGCGAGACCATGAAGGCGTCGTCTTTCACGACGGCGACCTTCATGCTCACCCGCGGGGCGACACCGGTTGCGGGCGTCGTTTCCTACGACGCCCTGACGATGACGGCGACCTTCACGCCCTCCTCCGCGCTCGCCCTCGGCGCGACGTACACCGCGACGATCACCACGGCGGTGCAGGATGACGAGGGTGTGTCGCTGCCTTCACCCGTCTCCTGGAACTTCACAACGACAGGCGGCGAGTCGGTGGCGACGAATCCATCAAACGGCGGCGGAGGCGGGTGCTTCATCGCGACGGCGGCTTTCGGTTCACCCCTGGAGCCTCACGTGCAGATCCTCCGGGATTTCAGGGACGAGTATCTGCGCGGCCGCGCGGCGGGTTCCTCGATGGTACGGCTCTACGAGGATCTCTCGCCGCCTGTTGCCCGTTTCGTCTCCACGAACGAGGGGCTGAAGGCGGCCGTGAGGCTGTCGCTGCTGCCCCTGATCGGCTTTGCCTTCGTCGTTCTTCAGATGGGTGCGGAGTTCACGATGGCGGCGGGATTTTTCAGTGTCGCTTTGGTCGCGGTCGGCGTCTCGCGGCGGAGACGTTTACAGGGGGGCGCTTCTGACAGATCCTGATTTCGGGAGAACGTTGCCTTCCACTATTTGCTCCGTCCGCCCTTTTCGATCTTTTTCAGGGTTCCGCCCTGAAAGGTGAGAATGTAGACAAAACCGCCGTACCCCTCGTCGTAGTACCACTTTTCGACGCGTGTCGATTTCCCCTTGGTCGTCTTCTGCCCGTGCGCGGTTTTTTCTTTTTTTGTGTTTCCGGTCGTACCCGCCTTCTCCGTGCGGGCCGGCTTGCCGCAGGCCTTCTGGACGGTGTAGGTCGAATCGCCGACCGAGACGGCCTCGTCGCCGCAGCGATACGTCGTATCCCCGGCGGGGGCGGGGGCCGGCAGGGATATAGAAAGAAAGAACAGGGATGAGATAGCCGCTAAGGCGGTTTTCGGGTTCATGGGTATCATGGCCTCCCGGGATTGAAATGGAATGCATAACCCTTTTTATCGGTTTCCCGTGACGAATCTTGAATAGAGTTGTTTCAGGTGTTTTCACGGGGTGAGCGCATTTTTTGGTTGACAAAACCCGGGTGAACCTTTAGGATACGCCCCACTGAGGGGAAGGAAACAGAGCAGTTCAATCCATGATCCGGAACATTATTTCCATCATTCAGGCCATCATTATTATCGTCATACAGGATACGTCTGGATGACGTAGGGGGCCGGTGATGGAATAATGCAGAGGACATAAATCTCTTGAAAGATCCGTTATCCGGTTTCCGGTAACGGATTTTTCAGTTTATGGGGGAATGTTCGTCATGAAGAAATGGGATGTGCTTCTCTACGACACCACCCTGAGGGATGGGACCCAGGGTGAACAGATCAACTTCTCCGCCGAGGAGAAACTGAGGATCGCCCAGCGGCTGGACGACATCGGCTTCCACTACATCGAGGGGGGGTGGCCGGGGTCGAACCCGAAGGACATGCGCTTCTTCGAAATTGCCCGGGAGAAGGCCTTCCGGCAGGCGAAGCTCTCGGCCTTCGGGAGCACGAGAAAGGCGGGAATCAAGCCGCGGGAGTGCCCGAACCTGCTGGCTCTCCTCGGTGCCGGGACGCCGGTGGTGACCATCTTCGGGAAAACCTGGGATCTCCACGTCCATGAAATCCTCAAGGTACCCCTCAAGGAGAATCTGGCCATGATCGGGGACACCGTTCGTTATCTCAAGGACCGGGGCAAGGAGCTCATCTACGACGCGGAGCATTTCTTCGACGGCTACAAGGCAAACCCCGCTTACGCGAGAGAAACCATCCGGTCGGCCCTTTCGGCAGGCGCGGACATGATCGTTCTTTGCGACACCAACGGCGGGTCTCTCCCCGAGGAGGTCCGCCGGATCACCCTGGAACTGTCCGATATCGTCCCCGGGGGGAAGCTCGGCATCCATACCCACAATGACGGCGGCCTGGCCGTGGCCAACACGCTGGCGGCCGTCGCGGCCGGTGCCAGGATGGTCCAGGGCACCATCAACGGTTTCGGGGAGCGTTGTGGAAACGCTGATCTGATCCCCATCATCGCCAATCTCCAGTTGAAAATGCAGAAGAGGTGCCTGACGGAAGCGTCGATGCGTCAGCTCACGAACCTCTCCCGGTTTGTGGGCGACATCGCCAATGTTCCGCCCCTGAACTCCCGGCCCTTCGTGGGCCGCAGCGCCTTTGCGCACAAAGGGGGCGTTCACGTGAATGCCGTCCGGAAAAACCCCGCTGCTTACGAGCATATCGACCCGGGACGCGTGGGGAATGTGAGAAGAGTTCTCGCCTCGGACCTGTCGGGGAAAAGCACCATCGAATACAAGGCCGGGGAACTGGGTCTGTCGCTGGGCCGGGACAAATCGGCCAGCCGGAAGATCGTCCAGGTCATCAAGCAGATGGAGGACCAGGGGTACACCTTCGATGCCGCCGACGGCTCGCTGTCCCTTCTCATCAAGAAAGCCACCGGCCAGTTCGAGGAGCCTTTTGAGCTCGAGCTTTTCCGCGTGATCAACGAAAAGGACGAAGAGAACCCTTCGCAGGCCCAGGCGATGATCAAGATCTGGGTGGGAGACGAGGTGGAGATCACGGCGGCCGAGGGCAACGGCCCCATCAATGCCCTCGACAACGCGCTCCGGAAGGCGCTGCGCACTTTCTATCCCGAAATCGACGAGATGCAGCTCATCGACTTCAAGGTCAACATCCTCGACGGCAGCGAGGGAACGGCCGCCAAGGTGAGGGTGCTCATCGAGTCCCGGGACCCGACGGAGATCTGGAGCACCGTCGGCGTGTCGGAGAGCGTCATCGAGGCAAGCTGGCTGGCCCTGGTGGACAGTTTCCAGTACAAGCTGAGCAAGGACTGCCTCAATCACAATCACCGGAAATCCTGAGCGGGAGAGCGAATCATGGCCATGACCATCACCGAAAAAATACTTGCTGCCCACTCGGGGCGGAAATCGGTGTCGCCGGGCGACCTCGTCGAGGTCCGGGTCGATCTCGCCTTTGCCCATGATTTCACGGCGCCGCTGGCCATCCAGGTCTTCGAGGAAACCGGTGCCGAAAAGGTCTTCAACCGCAACAGGATCGCCCTCGTGGCGGATCACTTCGTTCCCAACAAGGATATCGCCTCGGCCCAGCAGGCCAAGCGAATGCGGGAGTTCGCGAGGAAACACCGGATCCGACACTATTATGAAGTCGGGGAGGCGGGTATCGGTCACGTTATTCTTCCCGAGAAGGGGCTTGTCGTGCCGGGAATGGTGGTCATCGGGGCGGACAGCCACACCTGCGCCTACGGCGCCCTCGGGGCCTTTTCGACCGGTGTCGGAAGCACCGACCTCGGTGCCGTCATGGCCACGGGGGAGATCTGGCTGAAGGTCCCGCCGACGATCCGGCTGGAATACACGGGGAAAAGACGCCGCTGGGTCACCGGCAAGGATCTCATCCTCTACACCATCGGACGGATCGGCGTTGAAGGCGCCCTCTACAGCACCATGGAATTCGCCGGACCCGTCGTCCGGGATCTCCCCATGTATCAGCGCTTTGCCATGACGAACATGGCCGTGGAGGCCGGGGCGAAGAACGGCATCATGGAGCCCGACGAGAAGACCCTGGCGTGGATGAAGGGTCGTTCTGGCCTGAAGCCCCGGGTCTTCAGGGGCGACCCCGATGCGGCCTGTGCGAAGGTTATCCCGATTGACGTTAACGCCATCGAACCCCAGGTGGCCTTCCCGTCCTCGCCGGCCAATGACCGGCCGCTTTCGGCCGTGGGGAAGGTTCCCCTGGATCAGGTTTTCATCGGTTCCTGCACGAACGGCTGGCTCGAGGACCTGCGGGACGCGGCGCGAATCCTCAAGGGGAAGAAGGCGGCCCGGGGGCTTCGGCTCATCGTGATTCCGGGCTCCCCCTGGATCCTGAAGGAGGCCGTGAAGGAAGGCATCCTCGAAACCTTTCTGGAGGCCGGTGCCGTCATCGGGCCGCCCTGCTGCGGCCCCTGCCTGGGCGGTCACATGGGGGTCCTTGCCGAGGGGGAACGGGCACTGGCAACGACGAACCGCAATTTCGTCGGGCGCATGGGTCATCCGAAAAGCGAGGTCTATCTGAGCAACCCCTATGTGGCGGCGGCGTCGGCGGTGATGGGGCGCATAGCAGGACCGGACGAATTATGAACGGCTGTTGAAAAACACCCGTCTGCGGCGTTGCCCTCGTCCCTCGTCGCTCAACGTACGCTTCATAGTACGCCTCGCTCCTCGGGAGGTCGGGCGCCTTGCATCCGGGCATTTTTGAACAGCCGGAAACGTTTACCGGGAGATATCATCAGATGAAAATTGAAGGACGGGTGTGGAAATTCGGGGATGATGTGGATACGGATCTCATCATCCCCGCTCGTTATTGCAATACCTCCGACGGCGCGCAGCTCGCAAGACATGTGTTTGCCGATTCACGGCCGGACTTCGCCGGCACCGTATCGGCGGGCGACGTCGTCGTGGCGGGAAGGAACTTCGGCTGCGGGTCGTCGCGTGAGCACGCGCCTCTGGCGCTGAAAGAGGCCGGCATCCGTGCCGTCATCGCCAGGAGCTTTGCCAGGATATTCTACCGCAACGCCTTCAATATCGGCCTCCCCCTGCTGGAATCCGGCGAGGCGGTCGACCGTATCCGGGACGGGGAGGAAATCTCTGTTGATCTTTCAACGGGGAAGATCGAAGATAGAACCAATCATCAGACCTTCCGAACGGACCCGGTTCCCGATTTCATGAGGGAACTCATACGGACAGGGGGACTCGTCGATCACGTGAAGCGGAACAAGCTGAAGAAAAAAACGGTGAGGAGATCAAGATGAAAACTTACAATATCGGCGTCATTCCCGGCGACGGGACCGGCCCCGAGGTCATTGCGGAGGCCGTCAAGACCCTGAAGGCGATCACCGACGCGGGGGGACCCGACTTCAACCTCGTCTACCAGGACCTGGGCGGCGACCGTTTCCTCAAGAAAGGGGAGCTTCTTCCCGACTCCGTCCTGCGGGAATTGAGACAGATGGACGCCATCCTGCTCGGCGCCCTCGGCCACCCCGATGTGAAGCCCGGCATCCTGGAGCGGGAAGTCCTGCTCAAACTCCGGTTCGACCTCGACCTCTACATCAACCTGAGGCCCGTCGTGCTGTTTCCCGGCGTCCACACCCCCCTCAAGGACAAGGGCCCCGAGGAGATCGATTTTGTCGTCGTCCGGGAAAACACGGAGGGGCTCTACGTCGGAAGCGGCGGGTTTTTCCGGAAAGGCACCGCCGACGAAATCGCCATTCAGGAATCCGTCAACACGAGGCGCGGAGTCGAGCGCTGCATCCGTTTCGCCTTCGACTACTGCCGCAGGAGAAACAGGAGAAAGAAGCTCACCCTCTGCGGAAAGACGAACGTCCTCACCTACGCCTTCGATCTCTGGGAGCGTGTCTTCCGGGAGGTGGGCAGGGACTATCCGGACGTGGAACTCGATTATGCCCACGTCGACGCGATCTGCATGTGGATGGTGAAAAACCCCGAGTATTTCGATGTGATCGTGACGGACAACATGTTCGGCGACATCATCACCGACCTGGGCGCCATGATTCAGGGAGGGATGGGGATTGCCGCGGGCGGAAACATCAACCCGGAGGCTGTATCCATGTTTGAACCGATCAGCGGATCGGCGCCGAAGTACACGGGACTGAACAAGATCAACCCGCTGGCGGCCATCTGCGCCGCCCAGATGATGCTCGAGCACCTCGGGGAGACCTCGGCGGCGGGGATGCTCCTCGAGGCCGTCAAGGCCGTGGTTAAAAACGACGTCAGGAGCATGGATGCCGGGAAGATGGGGTACGGCACCCGGGAGGTCGGTGACCTGGTCGTCAAGTACATCGTGGAGCCCATGACGACCTGAACCATCCGGAAACGGATGGACGATGACGCCCAGAGGCAGGAGACACGCGAGAGCCAAAGGGGGCAGAGGACATCCCTTTCCGCCCCCTTTTTCATATGGGGATCTTCTCCATCCCGTGAAAAAAATTGACGAAAGTCGCCGCATTGGGATATGAGGGATTTGTCCGTTTTTCAGACCATCTCCCGAAGCCCGCGGGGCGATACCGACGACATCGGCGCCCCGGTCGGGTAAAATTCAGCGAAACGGCAGACCCTGATGGCCATGAAAAATCCCATGATCGTCTTGTCCGATTCCGCGGGCCGGGCGGGCCGCGCAACCATCGAATGGTTGAAACACTATCTCGATCTCAGCGCCTTCGCCTGGAGAATGATCCGCGAGCTGTTCCGCTGGCCGAGGGAGGGGAGGTCCCTGCTTTACCGGGTCACGCTGGAGCAGGTCTATTTCACGGCGGTCCAGGCCCTCCGGATCGTGATCCCCGTCGCACTCATTCTCGGGACCTCGTTCATCCTGCAGTTCAGCAAAGTATCGGGCCAGATCGATCTGGGCAAGATCGTCGTTGTCATTCTGGTGAGGGAAACGGGACCCCTTGTGACGGCGCTGATCGTCATTCTCAGGTCGGCAACGGCCGTCACGATCGAAACGGGTTACATGAATGTGCTCCGCGAGATGGAGACCCTGGAGATGGGGGGGATGGACCCTGTGAGGCTCTATGCCCTGCCGAGGCTGATCGGCATGGTGACGGCGATGGTCTGCCTTGTTTTCATATTCACGACCAGCGCGATCCTCGGGGGCTACGCCATCGTCTGGCTGATCACAAACGTACCGATGCAGAATTTTCTTCTGGAAATCGCCAAGGCCCTCACACCCGCAGATTACATGGTTTCGGCGCTGAAGGCGGTCTTCTTCGGCGGGGTCATTGCGGTCGTGTCCCTGTACCGGGGTTTTTCCGTCGGGCGGGCCATCACGGAGGTCCCCGTCGCGACGTCGAAGGGCGCCGTGGAGTGTCTCATTTACTGCATGATCATCAGCGGACTGCTCTCCGCCCTGTTTTACATGTGAGAATGGACTCGAAACTGATCGAACTCGTCAACTACACGCTCGCCCCTATTGGGCGGGGCAGGGGTCTGCGGAATTTCTCCTGCACCATCGCGGAGGGGGATATCGTTTATATCGAAGGGGATCGCTTCGATGACAGCCATCTGTTTCTCAGGGCCCTGGCGACCCTTGAAAGGCCTCAAGGGGGAACGTATTATTATCGCGGACAGGCTCTCGATTTCTCCGATTACCGCAAGCTTCTTCCATACAAGAGAAAAATAGGTTACATGTCGGCGGATGCCGCCCTCCTTTCGAACCGGACGATCGGAGAGAACATCCTGTGGCTGAGGTACTACCTGGAGGGCAAAAGATCCCTGAAGGCGGCCGATGACGTTCTTCATCTCTGCCGCATGTTCAACATCGAGGACAAGATGGACCTCCGGCCCTCACAGGTCTTCCGTGACGAGGTGAGGGCGGCCATCATCATCCGTGAGCTGATCAAGGGGGCGGAGATCCTTCTCGCGGAACCCGTAAGGGATGCCCTGTCCCGGGTTCACTACGACACGGCTGTCCGGCTGACGAAAGAGTCTTTATCGCGAAAGACAACCGCTGTTTTTTCCTACAGTGACGAACCTTTCATCCGGGAGGCGGCGACGAAAAAGGTGAGGATCGTCGAGGGAGAACTGGAAGTCGTCAACCTGAGAAACGGGACCGTGACGTTCGGCCAAAAGGGGGATCGAACCGTGGGGGAAGAAGATGGAGCTGAAATTCAGTCGAATTGAGAAAGCCGTCGGGCTTTTCATGACGGTCGTTGTCCTGCTGGTCCTGGTTACCGTCGTGCTCATCGGGCGCGGCCAGGACTGGTTCAGGGAATACGTGACGTACTTCACGACCTTCAAGGAAGGTTACAACCTGCAGGTCGGCGCGCCGGTGAAGCTCTTCAAGACGGATATCGGCAAGGTGAAAAGGATCACCCTTGTCGAGGACAAGGTCCGTGTGGAGCTGGCCATTCTTGCGGAATACGCCAGCCGGATCCGGAAGGATACCGTGGCCACTGTGGAAAGCCCCACGATCATCGGCTCGGAGTATGTGTCGATCCGACCGGGTTCGCCCAAGGAACCGGCCCTCCACCCGCGCGAGGAAATCAGGTCGGAATCCAAGAAAACCCTCGATGACATCCTGCAGGAATTCGAGGTCGAGAAGACGGCCAAGAAACTCATCGGTGCGCTCCAGGATCTCTCCCATATCATCGAAGAGCTTCAGGATCCCGCGGGGCCGCTCTTCTCGTCGCTTCGCGGCATCGATGAGGTGATGAAGGACGTGAAAGCCATCGTCGCCGGCATCGAAAACGGAGAGGGCACCATCGGTGGTCTCGTCAAATCCGACGAACTTCTCGAGAAGATCAATGACGCCATGGACAGGATCGATCAGATTCTCGCCAACGTGGAGAAGGGGAGCGAAGATGTCCCCGCAATCACGAAATCCACAAAACGCGGTATCCAGGAGACCCGGGACGCCCTGAGAGAGGTCGACCGGCTGGTGAGGGCAGCGCAGAAAAACGTGCTCATCCGCAGAGACATTCCGCCCGCGCCGGAGGGGAAAGACATGGACGCCGGGTTGAGGAGGTAAGGCAGCCGATGAAAATGAAATTACTTGCCGTGTTTCTTCTGACCCTTCCGGGGCTCGTGTCCTGTGGCGGTGGCGTCGTCAAGACGGCACCGCCGCATCTGACGGCCGGCCGGGAGCAGATTGCGAGGGGGATGCCCTACTACCAGAAAGGTTGCTACAAGAGAGCCATCGAGTACTTCCTGAAGGCTCACGAACTGTGCACCTCTTATGATCAGCGCGAGTGTGTCGCTATGAGCCTCAACAACCTGGGGGCCGCCTACCGTGGAATCGAGGAGCCCGAAAGCGCTCTCATCCTCTTCCGGGAGTCCAATCGGGTTTATACCGGCGTCGGAAACGCCGCCGGGGCGAGACAGGCCCTCTGCAACGAGGCCGCCGCGCTCATGGACACGGGCGATCTCGAAGGAGCCGAAAAAGCCCTGGACGAAGCCTCGAAGATGGGGGCCGGGATCGAGGGAAAACCTTTCATACCCCTCATGAGCAACCGGGGGATCCTCCTCACGAAGAAGAAGGAATACGCGAAGGCGGAGGATGTCCTGAGGAACGCCCTGATTCAGGCGGATCCTGAAAATCCGGCGGACACGGCCGTCGTGAACGCGGCCCTCGGACATCTCATGCTGGACAGGGGCGACAACCGGCAGGCCGTCGGTTATTTCGAACGGGCCCTCGACGCGGACCGAAAGGCGGGTTTCCACAAGGGGATCGCCGACGATCTCCGTTATATCGGTGAGGCCTGTGAAAGGCTCGGCGAGGACCGCAGGGCCGTGCAAAACTGGCAGGAAGGCATCAAGATATACGCCCTGCTCGGCCTCGAGGATGAGGTGGACGACCTGCTGGAACGGCTCCGGACCGCGGCGGAAAGGACATCCGTCAACATCGAGCTGACGGAATTTTTTGTCAACCACTGGCTGGAGGGGAGGGCGACGGAGGGCCTGTGCGACTGAACCTTCCCGGAAGGCAATTTTGAGATTTGAGTGTCGAGTTTTGAATTCAAAAAAACGAAAATCGCCTGCCGAATTCATAACTCAAAATTCGCAACTCAAAACTCCGGATTTTTATGTACGATGTTTTCGGTCTGGGCCAGTGCTCCCTCGACTACGTCGGCACCTTCGACGTCTACCCTGCCGCAGACTCCAAGCAGGAATTCCACGGGATGATCATCCAGGGTGGAGGCCCCGTGGCCACGGCCCTGGTGGCCCTTTCACGATGGGGCCTTCGATGCTGTTTCACCGGCGTCATCGGGGATGACGGCTTCGGAAACGCCATTCGTTCTTCCCTGGAGAAAGAGGAGGTGGATGTAGGCGGGCTCCTCGTCCGAAAGGGTGAATCTTCACAGTTTGCCTTCATCATCGCCGAACCGGCCACGGGGAGGCGGACCATCCTCTGGCGAAGGCCCACGGGCGGAGCGCTCGAACCGGACGAAGTGGATTCGGAGAGGCTGACGCGGTCAAAAATCCTTCACACCGACGGCCTGTTCATCGAAGCGGCACTGCATGCCGCCGCTGTTGCGAGGCGGGCGGGACTGCGGGTGGTGGTCGACGCCGGGACCCTCCGCGAGGGAATGCTCGAGCTGGCATCGTTTGCCGACGCTTTCATCGCTTCGGAGACCTTCGCCCGGGCCCTCGCCGGCGATGACGATCCCCTCGAAATCTGCCGGAGGCTCGCTGCGCTGGGCCCTTCATTGACCGGTGTCACGCTGGGACCGGCGGGATATGTCGCGCTTCACGGGGAGAGAATCATTCAAAAGCCGGCCCATCGGGTGACCGTTCTCGATACGACGGGCTGCGGTGACGTCTTCCATGCCGGGGTGACCTACGGTCTCCTGCGGGGCTGGGACCCGGAGAAGAGTCTTGATCTGGCCAACTGGGCGGCCGCCGCCGTGAGCACGCGACCGGGCGGAAGAACCGGCATCCCGTCGCTTTCGGAGCTCCGCGCCCGGGGCTTTGCCTGACCGGTCAGGGGATCGTTACCGGCCCGGCGGACCGTATTTGTTCGAACCCGGTGACGGATTTCTTTAGGGTGCATGGAAGAAGAAATAAAACTCGAGAGGGACTTCCGGGAGAGGAGTCGCTCACACATCGAGCATCGGGATCGTGAGGGAGAAAGGCCCAACGAGAAGAGCCTTCATCGAGGGGTCGGCGAACCCGTCCGTTACGGCGTCCCTGGCGGAATCAAAAAGTTCTACAGGGTGGAGCCCGAAGCGGAACCCGCGGCGTCTTTCGACCGCATCGTTGCCGCTCCGGCGGGCTGCCTGAAGGGCACACTGGCCATGGTGATGGCCGAAAAAAAGGTCGCGACACCGGAGGATCGCTATCGGGCGGGCATGGCAGGGGACATCGAAGCCGTCAACAACGTCCTCAAGATCACAGGGATCCGGATGAAATGTCATCTCAGGGTGTCCCGGGACAAGGTTGCCGACGCGCGGAAGCCTTTCTCAATCTGCATCCGGCACTGCACGGCGGCGCAGAGCGTCATGAACTCCATCGAGATCAAGGACGAGCTCGTGATCGAGGAAAAGGCCTGAGAGGACCCGGAAAAGGGGATGGGGATTTGAGAAGAACGGGGCGGGCCCTGCCCTTTTTTATTCATCCAGTTGCTTGAAACAAAAAATTTCTCAGGCATGCCTGTCTTTGTGGTATATTTTTCAAAAAGGGAGAACGTCGGCATGCACAGGTACCTGCAGGTCTTCCTGATTCTCGGGGCGGCGGCCGTCATCGCCTACCTCTGGGGGTCCATTCCGCCTGAATCCCTGCGCGAGGGCTTGAGTGGGATCACCTCGGATGCGCAATTCGCCCTCACGGTGAGACTGACCGGTTTTGTCGTCCTTCTGACGGTCGCCCTCTATTTCGCCGTCAGGAATATCCGGAAGGGCGGATGAGGTGCCGGGGGGAGGACAGCCGTGCTGAAGGAAGCCCTTCTGTACGATACGCTTGAAGAAAACCGGGTCTCCTGCCGTCTCTGCAGTCACCGATGCCGGATCAGTGACGGGAAATTCGGAGTCTGCAGCGTCCGGGAAAACAGGGGCGGCACGCTCTACACCCATGTCTACGGTCGACTGATCGCGCAGAACCTGGACCCCATTGAGAAAAAACCCCTCTACCATTTCCTGCCGGGTTCCACGTCCTACTCCATCGCGACCATGGGGTGCAATTTCCGCTGTGACTTCTGCCAGAACTGGCAGATCTCCCAGGTCGCGGAGGCCGATCCCCTCGGTGTGCGGGGCCGGGATGTAAAACCCGAGGAGGTCGTCCGGCAGGCGAAGGCCGCCGGCTCGAAGAGCATTTCCTACACCTACACGGAGCCCACCATCTATTTCGAGTTCGCGTACGACTGCGCGAGGATCGCGAAGGCGGAGGGTCTCTACAATGTTTTCGTCACCAACGGCTACATGACGCAAGAAATGCTCGGGATGATCCGTCCTTTTCTCGATGCCGCCAACGTGGACCTGAAATCCTTCCGCAATGATTTCTACAAACGGCTGTGCAAGGCCCGCCTTCAGCCCGTGCTGGACAATATCAAAACGATGAATGAGATGGGGGTCTGGATCGAGGTCACGACTCTCGTCGTCCCCGGACAGAACGACTCCGAGGCGGAACTGAAGGACATCGCGGCCTACCTCGCCTCCGTTGATGTCGGCATCCCATGGCACATCAGCCGGTTTCATCCGCAGTACAGGATGAACCATCTGGAGTCCACCCCCATGAAGATCCTCAACCGTGCCTACGAGATCGGAAGGGAGGCAGGCCTTCGCTACGTCTACCTGGGCAACGTCGCCGGGAAGCTGAACCACACTTACTGCTACCGCTGCGGCAATCTTCTCATCGAACGGGCCGGTTTCTCGGTGAGGAGGTATGAGGCGGAAGGCGGAAAGTGCCCGAGGTGCGGGACGGTCCAGGAAGGGGTGGGACTATAGAAGACAGTGGAGAATGGATGGCGGTCCGTGGTGAGCAGGAGGGCGGCAAGAAGATCAGAAGTTAAGAAGTTCAGAAGTTGAGAAGTTGAGAAGCAGAGAGAATCCTTTATCACGGACGCCGCGCCTGAACCATGAAAGTTCTTATCCAAGGTCTTTCATGGCCGTCTTGAAGATCCGGAGGGCCTCTTCTTCGCTCACATCGGTCCAGCGCTCGTAGGCGTCCGCGACGGCGAAACTCCAGCCGCCCCGGACGTTGGCGCAATACAGGCGATCCACTTCAGCGGCCACGCGCCGGACGGCGCCTGCGCTTCCCGTCGGGACGGCGACGATGATCTCCCCCGTCCCGCTTTTCTTCAAAGCTTCCACCCCCACGAGCAGGGTGAACCCCGAGGCGAGGCCGTCATCGACCAGGATCACCCGCTCCCGCATGAGGGCCGGGTAGGACGGCTCGCCGCGGAATTTCTCGACACGGCGCTCCACCTTCCCGGTCGTGGCGGCTTTGCCCGCTTCGATCTCTTTTTCCGAAAGGCCGAGCCGGGACAGCAGATCGCGATTCAGCCGGACCGTGCCGTCGAAGGCCACGGCGCCGTAGCCCGCTTCGGTGTTCCAGGGCAGGGTGATCTTGCTGACCACGGCCACGTCGAGCGGAAGGGAGAGTCTGCGGGCCAGGGAAGCGGCGACGGGAATTCCGCCTGCGGGTATCGCCATCACCAGTGTCCGGGACGCCCGGTAATCTTCGAGCATGCCGGCGAGGATCTCGCCGGCATGAGGCCGGTCGCGAAAGACATGGAGACGATCACGAAGCCCCGGAAGCTCGGTCACGTTTCCGGTCGTCCTGTTTTCCATGGAGAAACCTCTTCTATCGCATCTTGCCTGAAAGGCCGTCGGTTGTTATTTTACCATGATCACAATGAAGAAAATGAAATGAATATGACCGTGAAAAAAGGCAGCGGTGAATCTCCTCCGGGTACCGTCCGGATCCGCGAGGTCGAGTGCCGTTCCCTTCTGAACAAATCGGGCCTTGCCGACTATGCCGTGAACTGCTACGCCGGATGCTCGCACGGTTGCCGCTACTGCTATGCCCGTTTCGCCACCCGATATTCCCACCCGGGCGAGTCCTGGGGTGATTTTGTCGACGTGAAGATAAACGCCCCGACGGTTCTCGAGAAGGAACTCAGGCGGAGACGTGCGGGACGGGTCTTCATGAGTTCCGTCTGTGACGGCTGGCAGCCCGCCGAGTCGGGGTACGGCCTCTCCGGTCAATGCCTGGAAATGCTCATCCGCCGCGGGTTCCCCGTCACCATCCTGACGAAGAGCGGCCTCATCCTCCGCGATCTCGGGCTCCTTGCGGGGAAGCCGGACGTCGAACTGGGCGTGACGGTGACCGCGCTCAACGAGGATGTGAGGAAATACATCGAACCCGCGGGCGCCGCCACGGAAAGCCGCTTCCATGTCCTCGAAGAAGCCCGCCGCAGGGGGATCGAAACCTATGCCTTCGTCGGACCCCTGTTGCCCGGCCTGACGGACACGGAAGAGAACCTCTCGGGTCTCCTGAAAGCGATCCGTGAATCCGGTGTCGCCTATTTCTATCTGGATCGGTTAAACCCCCGTTTCGGTGTCTGGCCGGACGTCAAGGCACTCCTCGAAAGACACCACCCCCACCTGGTGGAGCATTGCCGCAGAATTCTTTTCAGTGCCGCCGACCGGGACGCCTACACCGGGCGCCTGGTGTCGATGACAAGAAGGATAGCGAGGAAGCAGGGGATCGAAGACCGGATGACCTTTTGTTTCTGACAGGGGCCGCGGCGCCCGGCACGCAGCTTTCACCCCTTTTGCCCTTCGGGCAGACAGGCAAGGAGAGTCTCGAGGGAATCGGCTTCCTCCGGTCGTTTTTCCCGGATGCGGAGGATGCGGGGGAAGCGGACGGCCACACCCGATTTGCGGCGTCGCGAGCGTTGAATCCCCTCGAAGGCGATCTCGAAGACAAGTTCCGGTCTCACCGACCGCACGGGCCCGAACCACTCGAGGGTGTTCCGACGGATGAAAGAGTCGACCTGCCGGATTTCGGCGTCGGTCAGGCCGGAACAAGCCTTCGTTACTGGAACAAGCGCGCCTTCGTTCCAGACCCCGAAGGTGTAATCGGTGAAGAGACCCGCCGGCCGGCCGTGACCGGGTTCCGCGTACATCAGGACCGCGTCGAAGGTGAGGGGGTTGACTTTCCACTTCCACCAGTCCCCACGGTGTCTGCCAGACCGGTAGGGGGAATCCCTCCTTTTGAGCATGAGGCCCTCTGCATGATGTTCCCCGCTTTTTCCCCGTGCCGCCGTCAGTTCTTCCCATGAGCGGGTATCGAGGACCGGGGAGAGAAGAAGAGCCCCTTCCCGGGACCAGCCTGCCGCCAGGGTCTCGAGCTTGCGCCGTCGTTCCGAGAGTTTTTCTCCGCGCAGGTCCTTTCCGTCGCCTTCGAGAAGATCGAAGGCCATGAAGGCGGCGGGGAATTCGGCGATGATCTTTTTCCCCGGTTTCTTCCGCCCGATCCTCCGCTGAAGACTGCTGAAGGGCAGAATAACCCCCTTTGTGCAGGCAAGGATCTCGCCGTCGAGCACGATTCCCTCGGGGATCCCATCGGCTGCCTCTTCTATTTCCGGAAACGCGCCGGACATCAATTCCCCGGCCCGGGACCAGATGAAGGTCTTCCCGCCGCGCCGCAAAAGCTGGGCGCGAAGGCCGTCCCACTTCCATTCGGCCTGCCAGACCTCGATGGGACCCAGCCGCTCGGGCTCTCCCTCCAGGAGATAGGAGAGGAAGAAGGGGAAGGGCCGGCCCGGGTCATCGGCATCGTGAAGCGGTGAGAGGAGTTTGCTGTAGAAATCGGCCGTCGGGATCCAGGGTCCGGCAAGCCGGCCGGCGAGGACGGCGGCGTCGATTCCGCTCAATTCCGCGAGGGTGCGGACGAGCGTCATCGACGAGACGCCGATGCGAAAGGTCCCCGTGATGAGCTTGTTGAAGACGAAACGCTCCGTCTCATCGAGCGTTCCCCAGACCTGCAGGACGGCCCGGCGCTTGTCCTCCGCGGCGGCGTTCCGGAGAGGGAGGAGTCTTTCTTCAACCAGCGCGTGCAGGGGCATATCCTTCGTGACGGCAGCGGGCGGCAGGATGAGGGTGATCGTCTCGGCAAGATCGCCTGCCGCCTTGCAGGATTCGTCGAAAAGCCACCCGGGGATCCCCGCCGCCTCGCCGGCCCAGGCGCGAAGCTTCCGGGCCGGGATCAGGCCCTTGATCTTCCCGCCGTTCAGGAAGTGCAGGGCCCACGCGGCATCGGCCGGTTCGGCCTTCTCGAAATACCGTCTGAGGGCCGCGGCCCTTCCACTTGTCTTCGTCGTTCCGTCAAGCTCTTCGTATAACTGAGAGAAGTTTTTCATCGGCAACGCAAGTGTGGAATTACGGCGAATGTGTTACGTCACAGAATCCCGTCTGTCAGGCATCAGGCTGAAGGCAAAAGGCGCAAGGCAAAAGGCAAAAGGCCTGGGGCCGTGAAGGCCGGGTCCATGATCATGGATTCTCTCTTTTTCCCAACTTCTGAACTTCTCAACCTCTTAACTTCTGGTCTTATTCAATCCTCGCTCTCCTCATCGGACGCGAAGGGAATTTCGAGGGGTTTCGCGTCGAGTCCTCTTTCCCTGAGGGTTCGGGCGATGACGGAGGCATAGCCGTGGGAGACGAGGACCTCCCCGGCCCCGGTCGATGAGATGACCGAAAGCAGGCCCGGCCAGTCCGCGTGGTCCGAAAGAACGAACCCCCGGTCGACGGACCGGCGGCGGCGCATACCGCGGATCCGCATCCAGCCCGAGGCAAAGCCCGTTGAAGATTCCCTGAAGAGCCGGACCCATCCCGTCCCGTGGACCTGAGGGGGAGCGATCACGAGGGCGTTGCTGAAGAGGGTTTTCTTGCCGGTCCCATCGATACAGGTGGTGTTCGGCAAAGCCACACCGTCAGCCCGGTAACGGCGGTTCACATCCTCCACGGCCCGGTGGGTGTAAACAGGCCCCAGGGAGATGTCGAGCCCCATGACCACCCGCTGGGCTTTCCCGACGGCATAGGCGTAGAGAATGCTGGTTCTCCCCGCTTTCTGGTTGGCCAGCCACCAGGCGTTGATGTCCTGATGGACTGCACCAGGTTCGGGCCAGCGGTAGACGGGCAGACCGAAAGTCGACTCCGTGATGAACGTATGGCAGCGGACGATTTCGATGGGTCTGCAGGTGGGATCGGCCTGGATTTTGTAATCCCCTGAAAAAACGATGATTTCACCCCGGTATTCGATCCGGACCTGGGATGAGCCTAAAATGTGGCCGGCGGGGTGAAGGGAAACCCTGATACCGTCCAGGTAGGTGTGTTCGCCGTAGGGGACGGCCTGAATGACGGATTCATTCCCGAGGCGCAGGCGAAGGATCTGGAGGCCTTCTCTCGCGGCTAGATAATGCAGGCAATCCCGCCTCGCGTGGTCCCCGTGAGCGTGGGTAATGACGGCCCGCTCCACGGGCTGCAGAGGGTCTATGTAAAAATTCCCCACTTCACAGTAAAGACCTTTATCGGTCATGCGAAGAACTTGCGGGTTCATCACTGAAAGTATGACACACCCGGCGGGTCCTCTTCAACGGGCATTTCCGCACCGTCTGCGGCCTGGACGGGAGAGAAGGGACCTTTCGGTCCATCAAAATTTTCCGATAGAATTTCGCAAAAAAGATTGATATACATTACTGTAATCGAAAAGCCGGACTAAAGAAGGAGGAGGGAAACGATGGTTCACCTGAAGATTTTGCGGGAATCGAATATATTAAAAAACCTCAGTGACGCGCAGCTCGAGAAGCTTGCGGCCTTTGCCATCAGCGAAAGTCATCCCGCCGGGACTCTCCTCTACAAGGAGGGAGATCCGGCCAATAAATTCTATCTCGTCGAGGAGGGGAAGGTCTTTCTGGAGATGAAGACGGATATGGGCCCCGCCCGTCCGCCGCTCCAGGTGACCATCGATGTGATCACCAAGGGGGAAGGAATGGGCTGGTCGGCTTTCGTGGAACCCAACCTCTACACCCTGAGCGGCGTGTGCATGGACGCCACGAAGCTCATTTCCTTCGAATCCGGAAAGCTCAGGGACCTCATGGACAAGGACCCTGAACTGGGATACAAGCTGCTGAAAGGGATCAACAAGCTCCTGGCCTCCCGCCTCAGCCACACGAGAATCCTGCTGGTCAGTGAAAGAGCCCTGGGGCTTCTTACCACTCACACGGAGTACGCCTGATCATTGACTGAAGCGACAGGATGACTCATGAAAGAAGGCGAGGGTTTCCATCCTCGCCTTCTCTTTGTTGAAAGGACGGAGGGTGCAGGGCATGAGGCGGAGGGCGGGAAGCCTGTTCAGCCGGTAACTTTCTTTCTGATCCGCGGGACTCATGATTTCACTGCAGGACATTTCAAAACAGTACAGCGGTCGGTTTCTCTTCAGGGGGCTCTCGATTCGCATCGGCGAGGGGGAAAAGGTGGCCGTTGTGGGCCCCAACGGTGCGGGCAAGACCACGCTCCTGAAGATCATCGCCGGGAGCATCGAAGCCGACACCGGGCGGGTCGGCCGGTCACGTTCCGCCACGACGGGCTATCTGCCCCAGGAGACGGTCATTCACAGGGGCCGCACTCTTCTGGAAGAGGTGAGGCTTGCCTTTGACGAGATCCTTTCTCTCCACGAGCGGATGGAGGGGCTGAGTGCTGAGATCGCCGAACGGACCGTCTCCGGTGATCCGGATCCCGCCGGGCTGAAGGAATTGCTCTCCGAACTGGGGAAGATCCAGCATCACGTGGAGCACCTGGAGGGATACGACATCGATGTGAGAATCAAGCAGGTTCTGTCGGGGCTGGGCTTCCGGGAATCGGAGTTCGACCGGATGACGGAAGAGTTCAGCGGCGGCTGGCAGATGAGGATCGAGCTGGCGAAACTCCTCCTGAGGGAACCGACCTGTCTTCTTCTCGACGAACCAACCAACCATCTGGACATCCGCTCTCTCCAGTGGCTCGAGTCGTACCTCCAGGCGTACGACGGGGCGGTGATCCTCGTGTCCCACGATCGGCGGTTTCTCGATAACCTCGTCAGCCGCGTTTTCGAAATCTCGGCGGGGGCGGTGTCGGAATACGCCGGCAACTACTCCGACTACCTCGTGCAGGAAAGCCGGCGCCGGGCTCTCAAGGAGGCGGCCTATCGGAACCAGCAGGAAACGCTGCGACGAACGAAGCGGTTCATCGAGCGCAACCGGGCGAGGAAGGACAGGGCGAGACAGGCCCGGAGCCGCCTGCGGCAACTCGATAAGATGGAACGAATCGAACTGGGACATGAGGCGGCCGTCGCATCGTTCGATTTCCCCGAGCCGCCCCAGGCCGGCCGGGTCGTCATGGAACTCCGGGAACTCGGCAAATATTACGGCAAACAGCTTGTATTCCGGGATCTGACCGTCACCGTCCGGCGGGGCGACCGGATCGCCCTCCTGGGCGCGAACGGGTCGGGAAAGTCGACGCTCGTCCGGATCATGGCGGGGCTCGAAGATTTCCAGGAGGGTCGTTGCGAGCCGGGAAACAGAGCCGTGGTTTCCTACTATGCCCAGAACCAGGCGGAGGCGCTCAACCCTTCGAGGACGGTCCTCCAGACCCTGGAGGACGCAGTGACGAAGGAGACCCACACCCGCCTGAGAACGCTCCTCGGATCCTTCCTGTTCCGGGACGAGGATGTCTTCAAGCCTGTTTCCGTTCTCTCCGGCGGCGAGAAGAGCCGCCTCGCCCTGGCCAAAATGCTTCTGATGCCCGCCAACCTTCTTCTTTTTGACGAGCCGACCAACCATCTGGACCTGCGCTCCAAGGAGGTGCTCAAGAGGGCTCTGGAGAACTATCCCGGTGCCTGTGTCATCGTCTCTCACGACCGGGATTTCCTGGAGGGGCTCGTGAACATGGTCTGGGATATGGAAGAGGGCTTGCTCCGGGTTGCCTACGGCTCCGTGGACGGCTATCTCGAGAAATGCCGGCTCGCCGATGAGGAGAGGGCCCTCCGGCGGGACACGGCGGGCAGGGAGATCGAGGGACGCTCACCCCTTCACCTTGAAAAAATGCGCAAGCGCGAGGAGGCGAAGAAGAGACAGGAGCGTTTCCGGCTTCTCAGGCCCCTGAAAGATGAACTCGAAAGACTCCAGCGTGAAATCGGGGCAGGGGAGGAAAAGAAAAAGGAACTGGAGGCCCTCCTCGCCGACGGGAAGACCTACCAGGATGAGAAAATGGCCCGATCGATTGCTGTCGAGTACCGCGAAGTGACGGTCCGCCTGAGCGAGTTATACGACCGGTGGGCGGAGACCCACGAAAAGATCGAAGCCACCGGCCGGACGGACTGAGAAGGATCGCAGGGATCAGGCCTTCGCAAGCGGAACGGCCCACCGGTCGAGCGTTCCCTCCGGGCTCGTGTGCCGGTGTCCGAAGTCGTCCATGATGAACAGGCCCTTGTTCGTTTTTACTTTTACCGGGCCCGTATAATACTTTGTGCCGGATTTGAACTGCAGATCAGGCACCTCGATCTTCAGTCCGCCTAAGCCGGCGGGATCAAAAAGAAAAGGGGAACCTGTGCTCCCCTTTCCATGTGTTTATTTGGATTCCCCGATCAGCCGCAGGAGCCGGCGCAACCTCCGCAGCCTTCCCCCTTCTTGAGGTTCGACTCGATCATGTACCCCGAGCCCCGGGACGTTTCAATGAAATCGATCTTGACGGGCTTCACCATCTCGAAGAGTTCCTTTTCGATCATGAACGTCAGGCCGTCGACTTTGAAGGTCTCGTCCTTTTCGTTTGACTCGTCCAGAGCCATCCCCAGCTGGGGGCCCGCTCAGCCTCCCTGGTTGAGAAAAATGCGGATAAAGGGCTTTTCTTTCCTGGACTTGAAGAATTCGGTGAGCTGTACCTCCGCTTTTGCCGTCACTTCAAACATTAGGGCCTCCTGACAAAATTGGTGTCCTTAAAGTACACATTAATTATGCCTTGTCAATGTGAATTCGATGGGGTAAAGACTTTTTTTCAGGCCGTTTTTTTTCGCCGGGCGGAGTCATCGTCGGACCGGCGGGATTGAAACGGCCCGTCGGATACGGGAGGTCAGGATGCACTGTCTCATATACGGGGCCGGGGCCGTCGGTCTCGGGCTGGCAAGCTTCATCACGAAAACGGGCAGGAGGGTCGACATCCTCGCAAAGGAGGAAACGGCGGAGGTGCTTCGAAACGAGGGTATCGTGCGCACCGGCATCCTCGGGTTCCACACCACGGCGCCGGGACTTCTCGGCATCTCCTCCTCCCTGAAGCAGTTCGCCGACACCCCCTGGACGCACATACTGCTCTGCACGAAATCCTACGATCTCGAAAACGCGGCCAGGGACATAGCTTCCTGCGCCGGTTTCCTGAAACGTGTCCTTGAAGGGCGCTGCTCGGTGGTTCTCATTCAGAACGGCTGGGGAAACGCCGAGGTCTGTGCCGCCTACTTTCCGGACCAGCAGATCTTCAACGCCCGGGTGATTACCGGTTTCGTCCGGAAGGGGCCCAACCACCTGGACGTCACCGTTCATGCCGACGACCTCACCATGGGAAGTCTCTTCGGGGCGCCTCTCGACCCGCTGATCGAACTGGGCCGTGTCATGGAAGAGGGCGGTTTCCCCTGCAGGGTCACGCCGGAAATCGAGAAGGACCTCTGGGCCAAGATGCTTTACAACTGCGCCCTCAATGCCCTGGGGGCCATCTTCGGCGTCCCTTACGGCGTACTGGGGGAATGGGATTACACGAGATTTATCATGGACAGGATCGTTCACGAGACCTTCGATGTCATACAGGCGGCCGGCTACGGAACCCACTGGAAGTCGGCCGAGGACTATCTGAGAATCTTTTATGACAGGCTGCTCCCCGTTACCTACGGCCACGAATCCTCGACGCTCCAGGATATCCGCCGCCAGAGCAGGACGGAGATAGACGCCCTCAACGGGGCCGTCGTCCGCCTGGGCGAAGGACTCGGCGTCGACGTGACCGTTAATGCCGTCATCTACAGGATGCTCCGGTTTCTCGAAGAGAGAAACATGGGCCTGAAGCCTTCCTATTGAGGATCCCCCCGACGTGGTTCTGCTTATTCACCCGCCCGTCGTAAAACCCTGCGAGCCTCCTGCAGGGATCGCGAGGATCGCAGGCTACCTGAGGGGACGTTGCCATATCCCCTGCGCCCTCCTCGACGCGAACCTGGCGGGACTCGAACATCTCCTCGGCAGAGACAGGCCGGCAGCCGACACCTGGACCGGACGGGCCCTTCGCAGCCGTGCTGCCCACCTGCGGACCTTGAGGGATCCCCTTACCCCCCGTCATTTTGACCGTTACAGGCGCGCCGTTTATGACCTCAACCGGCTTCTTGTCCTGTCCGACCCCTCGGGAGGACAGGTGCCGAATCTCGTCAACTTCAGGCACCGTGAACGATCCCCCCTGCGGAGCGCCGACCTGATCCGGATGGCTGAAAGGCCCGAAGAGAACCTGTTTCACGATTCCCTTCAGGGCATTGTCGACGAAGCGTTTGACCGACATCGCCCCTCCCATGCGGGGATCTCGCTCAATTATCTGAGTCAGGCCCTCTGCGCTTTCGCCCTGATCGGAATGGTGAAGAAACGCCATCCCGGCGTCCCGGTGGTCCTCGGCGGGGGCCTGGTTACATCGTGGATGCGGCGTCCCGGCTGGGAAAACCCGTTTGCCGGTCTCGTCGATCACATGGTTGCGGGACCGGCGGAAGGAAAACTCGGCGCGATTCTGGGTGCGGGAGTGGAACCTGCGAACGATGATCGTTTCTGTCTTCCCGACTACGACGGGTTGCCCCTTGATGCCTACCTTTCACCGGGCAGGGTCCTTCCCTACAGTGCCTCGAGCGGCTGCTACTGGGGCCGGTGTCTGTTCTGCCCCGAGAGGGCCGAGGGGAACCCCTATGTGCCGGTCCCTCCCGGACGGGCCGTCCGCGAGCTTGAAGTCCTCGTCCGTAAATTCCGCCCGGCCCTGATCCATGTCCTCGACAATGCAATGAGCCCGGCCCTGATGGAAGCCCTGGTTCGCGAGCCGCCGGGGGTCCCCTGGTATGGTTTCGCCAGGATCACGGAACACCTGGCGGACCCGGACTTCTGCGTGAGACTCAGGCGCGCAGGCTGCGTCCTGCTTCAGATCGGCCTTGAGTCGGGAGATCAAAGTGTGCTCGACACCCTGCAGAAGGGCATCCGTCTTTCGCTGGCGCAAAAGGTCCTCGGGTGCCTGAAGCAGGCGGGCATTGCCGCTTATGTCTATCTTCTCTTCGGAACACCGCCGGAAACGGCCGCGGGAGCCGAAAGAACCCTCGAGTTCACCGCGGCGATGAGGGAATGTATCGGTTATCTCAATGTCGCCATCTTCAACATGCCGGCGCAGGGGCCGGAAGCGCAAACCTTTGGGGCACTGCCTTTTTATGAGGGCGACCTTTCCCTCTACACGGATTTTGTCCATCCCGCCGGCTGGGATCGTAAATCCGTCCGTGCCTTTCTGGACAGGGAGTTCAGGAGGCACCCCTCGATCGCACCCATTCTGAGGCGCGACCCGCCCTTCTTCACGTCCAATCACGCCCCCTTTATATCACTTTCGGATGCGACGGTTGCAACGGGTTCGCGGTGGGCGTCGATTTCGCTTGCAAAACAAGGGGAGAACAGGCTATAGGATACCGAAATGTCTTGAGAATCGCCCCATAAATTGTTTGCCCCTTTCCTTTTCCGGCTCAATTCTTGCTCATGCGTCTCTATAACCTTTTGAAGGGACAGGCATTCGGGGGAATCCTTCAAGGCATTCGCCCATCTGTCGATATATAAAATGACCCAGAATCATCCTTCTGGAGAGCAGTGCGGTCCGCCGCAGGCAGGCCGGGTGGACATCCGATCCCTTTGAGTCCGGGCCGATGACGGCCCGGGCTGTGGAGAGGCAAGATGCAGGAGAACATGACTGTCCGGGAACAGATAGAACAAAACGGGTTGATCATCATTGCCGTCGCCATGGCCCTTATCTACTGGTGGTTCGACTCCATGGTGACGGACCAGGTCCTCATCCGGGTGCTGGTGGTCTGCCTGATTTTCGTATACGGCATTTTCACCCAGTACCTGATCAATTCTCGCAAGCTTGCCGAAATGGATCTGCAGAGGGCCCACGATGAACTCGAGCGGCGTGTCAAGCAGCGGACGGCCGAGCTGATCCTGGCGAACGAGGAACTGAAACGGGAGGTCCGGGAGCGCAAACAGGCGGAGGAGGAGAAGAAGAAACTGGAAGACCAGCTCCTTCATTCCCAGAAGATGGAGGCCCTCGGGACTCTGGCGGGAGGCATTGCCCACGACTTCAACAACCTCCTTCAGGCCATCTCGGGGTACTCACAGCTTCTGCTGATGAAAAAGGATCAGACCGACCCGGATTACGGAAAGCTCGAAGTCATTCACGGCACGGCCCAGCGGGCGAGCGAGCTGACCCGGCAGCTCCTCATCTTCGGCCGCAAGGTGGAAACGAAGCTGAAACCCCTTGATCTCAACCACGAAGTCCAGCAGGTCGCAAGAATCCTGGAGAGGACCATCCCGCGCATGATCACCATCAAAATGAATCTATCGGAAAACCTCAAGGTGGTCAGCGGGGATGCAGGCCAGCTCGAACAGATCCTGATGAACCTCGGGGTGAACGCACGCGATGCCATGCCGGAAGGCGGTACTCTGACCTTTCAGACGGAAAATGTCACCCTGGCCAAGGGGTACTACACCGCCCTGCTCGGGGCGACGCCCGGCGAATATGTCCAGCTCACGGTGGCGGACTCCGGCGTGGGCATGGACAAAGACACCATCAAGCATATCTTTGAACCCTTCTACACCACCAAGGAAGCCGGGAAGGGAACGGGCCTGGGCCTGGCCATTGTGTACGGCATCGTGAGAAGCCACAACGGGTTTATCCGCTGTACCAGCGAGAAGGGCGGAGGCACGACCTTCAAGATTTATTTCCCCACCTTCAGGGCCGAAGGGGTTGACGCGGCTGCCGAAGCAAAGAAAGAGTCCGTCATGCCGCGGGGGGCCGAGACCATCATGCTCGTCGACGATGAGAGGGCCGTCCTCGATATCGGCAGGGAACTCCTGACCCAGTACGGGTACCGGGTGATCACAGCCGACGGCGGCGAGAAGGCGGTGGAGCTGTACAGCCAGAACAGGGAAGGGATCAAGCTGGTCATCCTCGATCTCATCATGCCGGGCATGGGCGGGACGAAGTGCTACAAGGAGCTCCGCAGGATCAATCCGGGGTTGAAGGTCATCATCTCGAGCGGTGCCGCTTCCGAGGAGCAGGTGAGGGAAACCTTCGATATCCCGCCGTCGGGGTTCATCAACAAGCCCTACCAGTTCAAGGACATGCTGACAAAGGTGCGGGAAGTCCTCGATTACCGCAACTGACCCGAGCCGTAGATTGCGGCGAAAGACCCCCGCCCCGGACCGCTTGCCCGTTGATCGGGGGTATGAAGATCATGACCATGGGCCCGTCCCGCAGGAGAATGAAGCCCATGCTCTGGTCCGTCATTGTTATCCCTCTCTCCGTTTACCTGGCCTTCACGGCCGCCGTCTGGGTGCTGCAGCCCAAGCTCCTCTATTTTCCCGAACGCAGCCACGATGCCACGCCGGAGGATGCCGGCCTTTCCTATGAGTCCGTCTTTTTCAAGACGACGGACGGCGTGAAGATTCACGGCTGGTACGTCCCGTCGGCACAGCCCAGAGGAGCCGTCCTTTTCTGTCACGGGAACGCCGGCAATATCTCCCACCGGCTTTTTTTCATTGATCTCCTCAACCGGATGGGGATGAGCACCCTGATCTTCGATTACCGGGGCTATGGCTGGAGCGAAGGGAAACCGACGGAAGAGGGGACCTATCGGGATGCGGAGGCCGCCTGGGACTACCTCGTTACGGACAAGAAGTTCAAACCCGGGGAGATCGTGATCCTCGGCCGTTCGATGGGCGGCGCCATTGCCGCGAGGACCGCCCGGGAGAGAAAGCCGGCGGCGCTCATCGTGGAATCGACTTTCACATCCGTCAAGGACATCGGTGCCGAGGTCTACCCCTTCCTGCCCGTCCGGTGGCTGTCGAGATACGACTACGATGCTTTCGGGTTTTTGAAGGGCGTAGCTTGCCCGGTTCTCATCATTCACAGCCCCCAGGACGAGATCATCCCCATTCACCACGGACGGAAACTCTTCGACGCAGCAAACCCGCCCAAGGAGTTTCTCGAGATCAAGGGAAGCCACAACGAGGGAGCCGTTTTTTCCGGCAGGATCTACACGGAGGGGATAGACTCATTCATCGCCCGTTACGTCAAGCCCTGACGGATCCTTTTCCACCGGTTCGGCCGTTCGGCAAATATTGCTTTCCCGCGGCAGGAAATACCCCTGGGAGATTTTCTGACATTTGTCCTAATATCGCCATTTTTTTGACGTTTTTTGCCATTGACTCTCCCTGGACATCCATAGGGTTGTAAACCGTCAAAAATCCTCGGATTTTAACCCCTTTTATGACCGGTGACGCAGGCTGTCGTTATATTGGCACGAAATCTGTATATTTACAGGATAAAACGCTCGTAGTGTTGTCTTCGGTGTTCGGATGTTTTTAAGGAGGCACAGCCGATGAAAAGGACAGCCATCCAGAATTCAGATACCTTCGATCTGATCTACGAAAGACGAAGGCTCGAGAGGTTCAATCTCGAGGTCCCCGCACGGATCGAGATTCTCGCCCGGGAGGAACAAAACCCGGAAATCCTCGAATTGAACACGAAAGATGTATCAGCCGGAGGCGCCTATTTCAGAACAAAGAAAGCGCTCCCGGAGGGCACACGGGTGCGGATCGACATCATCCTCCCCCTGGATCGCCTGCGCAAGTTGAAGGACACCTGCAAGGGTCTCATCAAGGTCACGGGAACCGTCCTGCGTTCCGAACCGACGGGGATGGCCGTCTGTTTCGATGAAGGGTACCTGATCACGCCTTTCGGGGAACGCCTGAGCTGAAGACCGGCCCGGGTGTGTGCTTGAGGAAATGGAAAATCAAAAGCAGGGCTGTCGCCCTGCTTTTTTTATGTCCCGCAGCCCTGCCCCGCCGGAAACGGGGGTAAAAGGAGGAGGGAAAACCCCTTTAAGGCGAGCAGCAAGGAGGGCAAGCTGCAAACCTTACGGATCCGGCGGGGCCGGGGCGAGATATCCTTTCGCTCGTGAGAGAAGAAAACGGTATCAACAGACGGAAGATGAATGAGAATTCGTACCTGAAACAAATATAATACATCTTTTCTGAAAATCAATACCTCCCCCCTGAGATTTTTTGCTCTCTGTGAGTCCTGCCTGTCCCGGTGCGGGCCTCCTTCGTGCCCGGCTGCCTGAGACAGAGCCGCTTCCTCCGGGCCCGTTGCCTCATAAATAAATGTTACCGAAGAGGGGGCTCAGGTCGTTGACGGGAGAGAGCCCGTTTATAGCAGAGATCGAAGATTTTTTTAAGTTTGATTTCCATGGCCTGTCGCAGCACGAA
>Ga0255342_1000283_pt1 | contig 93220 bp, 96 predicted proteins | sample wastewater_treat_3_FD_192416 | JGI IMG/M metagenome (GOLD analysis project Ga0255342, IMG submission 192416) | Wastewater microbial communities from Lulu Island WWTP, Vancouver, Canada - plant14 | ecosystem: Engineered > WWTP > Wastewater > Unclassified | place: Canada: Vancouver, British...
ATATTGGTGGTTATCTTGACTTATCTGGGCTTACCTCAGCCGAAGGTTTAGTTCTGCCAGAAAATATTAGTGGTGGTCTTTATTTATCTGGGCTTACCTCAGCCGAAGGTTTAGTTCTGCCAGAAAATGTTGGTGGTGATCTTAATTTATATGGTCTTACCTCAGCCGAAGGTTTAGTTCTGCCAGAAAACTTTAGAGGTACACTTAATTTACCCCGTCTTACTTCAGCCGAAGGTTTAGTTCTGCCAAAAAATATTGATGGTAGTCTTAATTTATCTGGTTTTACCTCAGCCGAAGGTTTAGTTCTGCCAAAAAATGTTGGTGGTAATCTTGATTTATCTGGTCTTACCTCAACCGAAGGTTTAGTTCTGCCAAAAAATGTTGGTGGTAATCTTGATTTATCTGGTCTTACCTCAACCGAAGGTTTAGTTCTGCCAGAAAATGTTGGTGGTTATCTTAATTTATCTGGTCTTACCTCAGCCGAAGGTTTAGTTCTGCCAAAAAATGTTGGTGGTTATCTTAATTTATCTGGTCTTACCTCAGCCGAAGGTTTAGTTCTGCCAAAAAATGTTGGTGGTAATCTTAATTTATCTGGTCTTACCTCAGCCGAAGGTTTAGTTCTGCCAGAAAATGTTGGTGGTAATATTTATTTAAGCAAAGTTCCTATTACTGAAAAAAAGTTACTAAGAAAGAAATATCCTCAATTAAAAATAGTCTAATAACTTAATAAACCTCATTTATTGTTTCTTCTCAATATCAAAAAAACTTACTTGTTTACCATTAAAGTAAATATTAAAGTTCCCTGTTGGTCCGTTGCGATGTTTTTCAATACTGCAAGTGACAATTTCCCTAACTTCTTCATCTTCCCGATACAAAAACATAACCACATCAGCATCTTGTTCAATACTCCCCGACTCTCTTAGGTCAGACAATCTCGGTCGACCACCTCTGGCTTCCATCGCCCGCGACAACTGCGCCAATGCCAAAATTGGCACCTTCAACTCTCTGGCCAAATTTTTTAATCCTTGAGAAATTTCTGAAACCTCCTGGACCCGATTATCTCGAGTATTGCCATGCATCAACTGCAAATAATCCACCACAATAAACTTTATCCCTTTATCCACCTGTAATCTCCTAGCCTTGGTTCTCAACTCTGTCACCGTCAATCCCGGAGTGTCATCAATATAAAGCGGTGCTTCCGCCAAAATTCCCATCGCCTCCGATAAAGAATCAAAATCTGTCGATGACAACTGCCCTGTTTTTAATTTCCAAGCATCTATCAACCCCTGACGCACCAACAATCTGTCCACCAATTCCTCTTTGCTCATTTCCAAAGAAAAAATACACACCGGCAGTTTCTTTTCTACCGCCACATAACGGGCCACATTCAATCCAAAAGCCGTTTTTCCCACTCCCGGTCTAGCTGCCAAAATCAACAAATTACTATCCTGCATCCCCGCCAAAATATTATCCAACGATTTAAATCCTGTCGGCACTCCCCTCAAACCGGTTCCCAATTTTTGCAATTCGTCCAACCGATCAAAACTGGCCGTCAACACCTCTCTCAGCGACGACGGCACCGATTTCATATGCCGTTGAGATAAAGTAAAAATCTCCTGTTCTGCCAAATCTAATAATTGATCTGAAGGTAAAGTTGAATCAAACGCCTTCTCAGAAATTCTTCCCGCCGCCGAAATCAATTCCCTTTTAGCCGACAAAGCCTTGATGATCCGACCATAACTTTCTACATTGGCCGCTGTCGGCACTTCCCCTGCCAATTTTGTCAAAAAAGCCTTGCCGCCAATTTTTCTTAACAATTTAGCTTCTTTCAACTTTTCCGACACCGTCACAATATCAATCGGCATCCTATCTTCATACAAATCCATCATCAACTGATATATCTTGCCGTAATTAAAGTTGTAAAAGTGTTCCGGACGCAAAAATTCCGACACACTCAAAACCGCCTCATTATCAATCAGAATTGATCCCAAAACACACAATTCGGCTTCCTCAGAATTTGGTGGGAGTCGAACCACATCTTCCATATTAATTTTTCTTTAACAACTTAACCTCAAACCCATCCGGCAAATCATCTACTTTATCTAACTTCAATGATTCACTTTCCACTAAACCTTCCTCGTCGGCATCATCCAAAAAACGTTTTATTGACTCTGTCTCCTCAGATAATGGAATCAAATAATTTACTCCCCACTTTTTTGCCCAATCTCTCAACAACTTAAAATTTACCTTCTCCCCCACTTTAATTGTCGTCAACATAATATCCGCCTCATCAACCTTCTCAATTTTTTTCTCTGACAATTCCTCTGCCAACTCTGCTATTACTACCAATCTAAACCCATCAATCGTCACTACATAAATTGTCTTATCATCCTCTACCCCGATACCACTAACCTCAACCCCGCCAATTTCATATTCTCCTGAACCGTTAATAATAATCCTTTCTCCTTCAATTCCGGGCTGATTCAAATCTTGATGACTATAAATTACAATTCTGGCATTTATTTTATTTCCTACCACCTCCTTTTCACTTGGATTAACCAAAACACTCTCCTTTTTTCCCTTCAAAAAAATAGTTTTATCACCAAACAATTTAATTTCCATATGTAACTATTCTATCACCTAACGCCTCTTTTTGTGTTATCATCTAAGATATTCCATGATCAAAGAATTGATTTTAGCTCTCATTATCGGTGCCATCTTAGGTTTGGGTGTCACCGGCAGTTATCTTAACTACAAAGGCAAACGAAACCCCCCGTCTGATAAACCTCTAATCACCGAACCAACTCTTATTCCCACCATTTCTACTGCTCCTGCTATCGAAGAAAATCAAGAAGAAACTAACAACCCTCTTACTATTATTTCCCCTTCCGATAACAGTCTCGTCTCTTCTGCCAACCTCTCTATCTCTGGCACCACCACTCCCGACAGTCAAATTGTTATTGCCACCGCCACCACCGTCTTCACTGGTCAAAGTGATACTAAGGGTAAATTTTCTCTACCTATTAAACTAGAATCCGGTCTTAATATAATTAAAATTAGCTCCATTGATCCCCAAAACAATCAATTTGACTACCAACTCAATATTACCTACTCAACTGCTAAAATATAATTAACCTTATGACTAAAATTATCCTCTTAGCTTTTCTCTTAATCATCACCAAACCAATTATCGCTCAGGAAGCCAGCAATAGTGCCACCAAAACCGATGATATTAAAGGTATTCTTCGCCAGATTGTCAACCAAGACAATCCAACTTCAGATGAAACTTCCACCTCCGACATTCAACTCCCCAAAGCTTTTTTTGGCAGTATTACTAAAATCAACACCAATGAAATCACCCTTAATTTTCAAAACGAAAACCGTCTTCTTCGTATTGACTCTGACACCACCTATGCCGACATCAAAAGTCGCCCCACTAAATTAACTTCTTTTAAAGAAGGCCAAACTATTTTAGCTATGGGGATTGTTAATACTGACTTGTCTATGGATTGCAGCCGAATTGTTGCCACTGATTCCAAATCAATTACCAACACTCATCAAATCATTAGTGGACAAATTGTTGATGTCTCCCAATCCCAAAATTCAACTATTTTTGTTCTTGTCCCTTCAAAAAATAAAAACAATCAATACCAAATCAAAATAGATACCAAAACTGTTCTGACCGACACCAAAGGCAAAAATCTCACTCTCAATAAAAATATCATTTCCGGTAAAAAGCTCATTGCCGTCATCAAACCTGACAGTCAAATCGCTCAAACCTTTTATGCCGTCCGACTTATTAGCCTCGATTCCGAAACCCCCACCCCCACTCCCAAACCATAAAATTTAACCTTTAATAAAATACGGCTATCGAAAACTTTAAAAAAAACTTTATTCAAAAAATTATTGACTTTAAAACCAACAGAATTTCTATTAATGACCTTGAAAACTTTGTTTGTAAAACCGACCCCGCACTAATTTATGGAAAAAATGGGTTACTAGAAAATAAAAATACTCAAAACTTAGGTCTATTAGCCGATATAGTTCAAGACTATTCTTTTTATAAAAAAAACGGTGATGAAAATCTAGTTCTAGACCATATCGACGATTATTATTCAAAATTTCTAAAAAGAAAAAAGTAGGTTTAAGTATCTCAAACACTCTCTTATGTTAAAATAAACCACTGATTTCAGGCATTCCTGTCATCAACTTTATGGTGAGATTAGCTCAATTGGTTAGAGCGCAGCTCTGTGAAAGCTGAGGTTGCCGGTTCAAGTCCGGTATCTCACCCATTATCTTCCTATAACATAAAATCTCATAATATTGAGATATAACACCCAATATAGTAAAATACATACGCCTTAATAAAAACTAAATTTTTATTGGGCACGGAATTTTTAAAGGCCTGTTTTAAATATAAAGTTAAAAATTAGCTTTTAACATTTAATTTACCAACAGACTGCTTTGAACCTTAACAATTTACAAAAAAGATTTTTAATAAAACAACCACACAAACAGTGTGTCTTTATATATTTTTTATGAGAAGTAAACAGAAAGAGAGGGTAATAAATGTATGTTTTTGATAGAACTGCTTATACTTATGGCTATTATTCATGCTATTAGTGAATGGGGCATCTGGGGGGTCGTTTTAATAATAATTGTCATATGGGCACTTATCAAAGTAGATAACAACTAATTTTTAATCTCGTTACCTTTTACACCTGAAATCCGATAAAGATAAAAAACAAGAAAGAGGTAAAACATGCTACTTCCAATTTTAGTGTCTATCCTCCTGGGATTCATCACCACACCAATAGTCTCTCATTGGGTCGCACGACACAACAAAAACCCATTCGTTATATCACTTATTTCTTCAATATCAATAGGATTAATAACTGGTCTTACAACAGGTAAAGATATAATTTTCTGTGCCCTTGCTGGTACAGGTGGATGGCTTATCTCTCACAAAGCAATTCTTTGGTTATTACAATACCACCCAAACGATGATAAAGACGAATAACCATTCTCTCTACGTCTAATAAAATTAATAAAAACTAAAAACAAGAAAGAGGTAAAACATGCTACTTCCAATTTTAGTGTCTATACTCCTAGGACTCGCTATCACTCTAATAATCTTTTATTTGTCCATACACCACAAAATATCAAAAGATCCATTCATTCTGTCGCCTGTTTCTTCAATACTAATAGGATCGACAACTGGTCTTGTAATGAGTAAAGACATAACCACCATAATTTTCTGCGCCCTTGCCGGTGTAGGTGGATGGTTTATCTTTCTTACAGCCATCTTTTTCAAAATGATTTACCTTTTAAAGGATTTTAACGAGTTTGACGACCAATACTAAGTCTTTTTACGCCTGAAGTTAGTAAAGAATTAAAATTTGAGCTTTCGCTCTTATTTACTCTTTTTACTTATAAAATCTTCAGGCTTTTTTTTGACCAAATTTTACAAATCAATCTTAAAAATTCTAAACTCCAAGGCTTATTTCCTGACTCAATTCTATTTTTCTCTCGCTTTCAAGCCAACTTTTATCCGTTTCCACAAATCCTTCCTTTTCCATCACTGGCTCCAAACAAACATATTCTTGATCATAAACTTTTTCCCCATTTTCTTCTTTAAAAGCCGTCCACAACTTTACCACTTTAAAATTGTTTACCTGCCAAATAATCGGTTTTTGTCCCGAAAACTCAATCCTGTTTTTCTGTTTTAATTCTATTTCTGGATTAGTCACAAAACCCTGACTAACATCTATCCCATTTAGTTTCGTCCCCCGCCAACCATTTTTTGTTTCCCAATAATTATGAACTGCCACATTTACTCTCTGTTTACTACTACTATTATTTACTACCGCAATTTTGTGACTGAATTTTTCTCCAAGTTCAAATTTTTGTCGTACTTCCAAACCATCAATTTGACATCTTATTTCCAAACCCTCATCGGTCTGATTAAGTTTCTCCCACAAACTGTTTCTAAACGGTCCGTGAAATACAAACCCAAATTTCTCCACCCCTTCTGAAGCAAAATTAGGCACACAAACATGAGTATTTCCAGTTTTTCCATCAATTCTTTCAAACGTCCCCAAAATTCCCTGACCATTCTTTACCAAACTAACTATCCTACCACCTACCAAATCTACTTCCAATCTCCAATCATTATTTTCTAACATATTCCCCATAAATCATTTTACCTCCCAATTTGACTTTCTCCAAAAATCAACTAAAATTCACCCAAATGACCGATATTAATTTATCTTTATCAAATCATCATTTCGCCACCTCTTAGTTGGCGGCTATTAACTCGTCTCCACCCCGCCAACCGGCGGTTTTTTTATGTTTAAAATCAATCGTCAATTTTATTAAAATGTTAAAATCCAACTATGAATCAAACTAACACTAAACCTCAAACTCTCAAGGGTTTTCGAGATTTCTTGCCATCCCAAATGAAGATTAGAGACTATGTCAAAAATACTCTTATCTCTCTTTTTACTCTCAATGGCTTTTCTCCTATAGAAACTCCGGCCTTGGAATACGCCGCCACTCTCAAAGGTAAATATGGTGATGAAACCGATACCAAATTAGGCTACTTTTTTAAAGACAATGGTGGTCGTGATATTGGTCTTAGATATGACTTAACTGTCCCCGCCGCCAAAGTTCTAGCCATTTACGGTAATCAAATTCAACTGCCTTTTCGCCGTTATCAAATCCAACCGGTTTGGAGAGCTGAAAATACTCAACGCGGTCGTTACCGAGAATTCATCCAATGTGACATCGATATCTTTGGCACCACTTCCCCTATTGCCGATGCCGAAATTATTTCTCTTATCTATCAAGGGGTCACCAAACTTGGTTTTAGCAACGCCGTTATCAGAATCAACAGTCGCAAAGTTTTATCCTCAATTTTAGATCAAGCCAGTATCATTGACAACCAAAATTCTATATTTCAATCTCTAGACAAAATAGACAAAATTGGTGATGATAGAGTAAAAAATGAGTTCAAGTCTAAAGGTCTTTCCAACACTCAAATCAACCAAATCTTCAACTCTATCAAACAAGCTCAACCCAGCAAAAATCTGCAACAAATTTTAGATCTCCTTCCCTCCCTTGGACTACCAGCATCCGCCTATATTTTTGACCCCACTCTAGTCCGTGGTTGTGATTACTACACTGATACTATTTTTGAAGTTAAAGTTGATCAACCTCAAATTGGTGCTCTCGGTGGTGGCGGTCGCTACAACAATTTGATTAACACCCTAGGCGGACCCCAAATCCCTGCCGTCGGTTTTTCTTTTGGCTTTGAACGACTCATCGACGTTATCACCGATCTTAACCTCTTTCCTCAAGCCAATCAAACCGGACCAAAAATTCTCGTTGCCAATCTTGGCCCAGACACCCAAACCAATATTCTCCAACTAATCACTAAACTCAGAAATGAAAACATTAGTTCTATTATTTATCCTGATGCTGACAAACTCGGTAAACAAATTAGATACGCTCTAGCTGAAAATATCCCCTATATGGCTATTATCGGCACTGATGAGGCCGCCGCCAATCAAATTACTCTCAAAAATTTAACCTCTACCAGCCAAAAAACCATTAATTTAGATCAACTCATTAAAATTTTAAAAGATTAATAATCTGTGCTAAAATAAACCCTATGAAACAAGGAATTCACCCACAATACTATTCTGATTGTCAAGTCACTTGTGCCTGCGGCAATAAATTTACCACCGGCTCAACTATGGCTAAAATTGACGTCGACGTTTGCTCTAAATGTCATCCCTTCTTTACCGGCCAACAAAAATTTGTCGATATTAAAGGTAGAATTGATAAATTCAACGAAAAAGTCAGCCAAGGTAAAAAATATGCTGCCGCCAAAGCAACCAAAAAACCTGTCAAAAAATAACTCGTTTTCTATCTACGATCTACAACCTACGATCTATTATCTAAAATATGCCTACTATTAACCCCAATATTGCTATCATGGAATTTTATCCTGGACCCGGTGGTCAGGAAGCCTCTATCTGGGCTAATGACCTTATGAATATGTACATCCGTTATGCCAACAAAGTTGGTTGGAAAGTCAGTCAAATCGACGATCATATCATCAAAATCTCCGGCTACGATGCCTACAATCAACTTAAACATGAATCTGGCACTCATCGAGTTCAACGAATCCCAATTACCGAAAAAAGAGGTCGAATTCAAACTTCCACCGCTTCTATCGCTATTATGCCCCAAATTGATTCCAAAGAAATCAATTTCAAAATGGAAGATGTTACTATTACTGCCTGCCGCGCTGGCGGTAACGGCGGTCAAAACGTCAACAAAGTTTCTACCGCCGTTCATTTAGTTCACCACCCCACTGGGCTGACTTTCGACGTTCGTACCGAACGTTATCAACAACAAAACCGCGAAATTGCCCTTGATCTCCTCCGTAACAAACTCTGGCAAATTGAAGAAGACAAAAAAGCCTCTCAACTCGCCAGCGGCCGCTCCGGTATCAGTCAATCCACCCGAGCTGACAAAATCAGAACCTACAACTACCCTCGCAACCAAATCAAAGATCATCGTATTGATAAATCTTTCAACAATCTTGACGAAATTATGCAAGGTAATCTTGATGACTTAATTTTAGAACTAACTGTTTTGGACAATTCCAAACAAGCTAATTAACTCTCTTTTCTAATTTCACCTCAACCTCGGTTTCTTTGTCATTTCGATAATACTTTAGTTTTAAACTGTCACCAATCTTCCTATGGTTGACAATATCAGCAATCGAAGTTTCATCACTTGATAATTTCTTACCATCAATTTCTATAATAATGTCGCCTGCCTTCAAACCCGCTTTTGCCGCCGGACTATCAGTCATTACTGTTTGCACATAAGCCCCCATTGGCACCTCGTTTAACAACGCCGCCCTCTCTGAAATCATTTGATAAGCCACTCCCAAATACGGTCTGTCAAATTCCCCTGTTTGTCTAAAGTTATCCACCGATGCCTTAACCAAATTTATCGGTAAAGCAAAACCAATACTCTGCCCACTTTGAGACACCGCCACATTCACCCCAATTACTTTGGCATTTGAATCAAACAAAGGTCCACCTGAGTTACCTGGATTTATAGCCGCATCCACTTGAATGACATCTTCCAATTTTTCCATACCCACTCCAAACCCACCAGCAGTAATTCCCCTTCCCAATCCCGAAATTACCCCCTTGGTCACCGTCGATCTAAACTCTCCCAAAGCCGTCCCAATAGCCACCACCGTCTGCCCTACTTTAAGTTTGTCCGAGTCCCCCATTTCCACCGGTGTCAATCCAGTTTTATTTACCTTAAGTATTGCCAAATCGTTAACCGGATCTCGATAAATATCTATTACTTCCACCGTTTCATCCTTACCTATAATTACTTTATACTTGGCCTGTGTATCCGAAACCACATGTTTATTGGTCACAATCAAACCATCACTGCTAATAATAAATCCAGTACCGATATCCTTTTGAATATTCTCTATTTGTCTTTCACCCATATCATAAAATCCAAACAACTGCCGAAAAATATCCATCGAACTACCAGTAACTATATCCTTATTAATCGATACCGTTACTACACTTGGAGTCGCCTTTTCCACCACATTAATTACTACCGACTCTTCATCTACCACCTCAACCTTCTTTTGCACCACGGTTTTCTCACCACTACTCAAATATTTTTTAGTTATCCCCATCCCCAATACCACTCCTCCTGTCAACAACAATACCGCCACTAACAACAAAAGTAATTTTTTAAATTTTTTTGCTTCCATAATTTAATTTAAATTTTAACTCTCTTTTAAAATTTCTATAGCTTTGTTAAGTTGAACATCAATTTCAATATTTTCTCCCGGTTCAACCACTACATCCGGCTCCAATCCATCGCCGTGGATATTTTTCCCACTGGGCAATAACCATCTAGCCACCGTCACATGCAATCCACTCCCATCTTTAAATTCCTCAGTTTGCTGAACCGTCCCTTTGCCAAAAGTTTTTTGTCCCACTATCTTAGCTCGATTATGATCTCTCAACGCCCCTGCCAAAATCTCCGCCGCCGAAGCGCTGCCGCCATTAACCAACACTACCAATTTATCACCAATCAAACCACCAGCTCTGGGGTCAACTCGATAAACTTCATCAATTCCCTTTTTAGATTCCTGTTTAACCACTACTCCTTCTTTCAAAAAATCTGATGCTATCAATACACTTGCCTGTAAATAACCTCCTGGATTATTTCTCATATCCAAAATTATTCCCCCATAATTACTACCTTTTTCTTTTTTTATTTTTGTCACAATTTCTGGCCAATCTTTAAACACCTGTTCACTAAATTTATAAAATTTCACCCAAGCATACTTTCTCCCTTCAAACTCTTTCCATTCTAATTCCATTCCTGGAATTTCTATATTGTCTCGAGTTAATTTAACATCAAACGTATCTGCCTTGCCTTCTCGATACATTTTTAAAATTACTTCAGTCCCCACATCTCCCCTGATGAGTTTTACCGCTTCATCCAGACTAATACCACTAGTATCTCGATCAATATTTTTTGACTTATCAGTAATTTTTAAAATCAAATCCCCTGCCTGTACTCCAGCTCTCATTGCCGGACTTTTAGCTATTGGCGACATTACCGCCAAAGTTTTGTCTTTGTATCCCAACGAAATCCCCACTCCAGCAAATTCACCTGCTAAATCTTCATTAGCGCTTTTATTTTCCACCGGTGGCAAAAACATAGTGTATGGATCGTCTAATGCTGACACTAACCCTTCTATGGCTCCATACCTCATTTTTTCATTATCAATACTACCTTTATCCAGATATTTTTCTACCAATCTATCTCTAACCTCCCACATCAAAGATAAATCAAATTTACCCTCATTAACCGATAATACCTTTTTCCCTTCACCAATTTTATAACTGACCAGCGCCACTACCGACATCAACGCCAATCCTAAAAATAGATTTCTTAAATTCTTCAATCGCATGTTTCTATTCTAACACTATTAACAACCGACCTACTCGAGAGTTAACTAATACACTCGCCTGCTTGCCTTTATATCTCATCACTTCCTTCCAAGTTTCTTTAGTTAACTTCAGCATTGGCAATCCCAAATCAATTTCTCCCGATTTCACCTCAGTATCAGTCACTATTGCTGTCACCCCCACCACTTCTGCCTTCAACAAAAACGGCCGATCTATATTATGACTGAACAATACTTCACCCTTCAAAGAAGACTTTAGTTCTCTAATATCATCAATTATTTTTATCTCTCCATTTCCCCAAGCCTTACCTTCAATTATTCCTTCACCACTAACTTCAATTGCCTCAAAATCCAAAACAATTTTTTCCGGTTCAATTTTAGATACCTTGCTCTTTACCGGTGCTTTAATTTCTTTTTCCTCATCCTCTACTCTTTCTATCTTTAAATTACCAAACTCATCTATCTCCAAAAAATTACCACTCATCGGAAAACATATTTTTTTAGGAAACAAACCTCCCGTCAAACACAACAAATCTCCACTATTAACCCAACTGTTTTTAAAATTTTGGTTAAGTTGTTCCAATTTTTCAGTACTCAATTTACCAAAAAATTGAGCCAAACTAAATGATTCTACTACTTTTGGTTTAACCCAAGCTAATAGTTTTCCCACCGTTACTTTTTCCCCTTCACTTACTTCATGCGATACTTCTCCAATAGTTTTTATTATCCATTTTGTTTTATTCTTCTTGACAACCATGATTATTATAATTATAACCAAAAATCCCCTTGACACCAAAAGTAATCAAGGGGATTTTAAACTAATTTTCTTTATTTAGTCGTAAACGGCAACAGCCCTAAATGACGAGCTTGTTTAATCACCTTCACCAACTTCCGCTGATGCCTGGCGCAAATTCCAGTATACTGACGAGCTATAATCCGACCTCGTGGAGACAAATATTCATAATACTTCTCATAGTCCTCCCACACTGGCACTGTCTTAGTCTTGCAAAAAGAACAACCCTTCTCCTTGCCTTTTCTTCTAGCTATCAACAAACTGTCTTTTCTACTTCTTTTCATCATATTTTATTAAAATGGCATCTCTTCGTCTTTTTTGTCAGCTGCTTCCTCAGCTACCTCTTCAGTAGTAGTTTCCTCAGCTTTCTCCGCTTCTGGCTTTTCCTCAGCGGCAACTTCGCCAATATCATCAGGAATCACAATATCCTCAATTCCACCATTCTCAGTTTCTAAATTTTCATCCCCTTCTGCCGGAGGCGCTGCCAAATCAATCGTCTCTCCTCGATCAGCACCAACCCCTTTATTATCCAAAATAATCATATCGTCAATAATAATCTCGGTGATCTGTTTTTTATTATTTTCAGCATCAGTAAACTCTCGATACTGAATTCTACCCTCCACGTAAACTCTCCTACCCTTAGATAGTAATTGAGAACACAATTCAGCTAATTTATTCCAGGCCACAATCCGATGAAACTGAGCGTCTTCTTTTCTTTCTCCTTGTTTTGTCACCCAAACTCGGTTGGTTGCCAATCCAAAAGACACTACCGCCATCCCCCCAGGAGTATATCTCAACTCTGGATCGCGAGTTAAATTACCAATTAAAGTTACCTTGTTCAAACACCTGCTAGGCATATGTTTTACTCCTTTTTCAAAATTAAATATCTAATAATATTAGGTTCCCTGTTTAATAATAAATTCAAATCCTTCTGTTTTATAGGTGAAGTTGCCGTCAAATCCATCGTCCAAAAATCACCTTTTGAATTTTTATCAATTTCATAGACTAACTCTTTCAAACCCAAATGGTCCGAACTTGATTCAATTTTATTTTTCGTCAACCAACCGTTAATCTTTTCCCAGACTTTATCTTTATTTTCCGTCTTGGGATTCAAAACTATTACCAGTTGATATCGATATTTATTTCCTTTCATTAACTTATTAGATTAACACAATAAATCTCTATTTACAATAAAAATATTATAATTTTCTTATTTTACAGGAGTTTGGTAAATCTTCAACTATATAACCTTTACTCTTGATAATATCTCTTAATCTATCCGACTTCAACCAATCTTTTGTTTCCCGAGCCCGTTGCCGTTGATCGACTAACTTTAAAATTTCCTCTGGAATTTCTTCTTCTGCTATTTTTTCTCCCAACCTCAACCCCAACATCTTATCCATTTCCCGCAATGTTGTCCACTTTTCTCCCGGTGCTATTTCCGACCTCACTAGTTTCCAGACCACCGCCAATGCCTCTGGCATAGCTAAATCATCACTAATCTTAGATACAAATTCCTCCATAAACACCCGATTTATTTCATAATTCTTATCATCATCAACTCGATATTTCCTCAGTTTGTTCAAAGCCGTCTGCGCCAATGTCAAATTTTCCAAAGAAAATTCAAATCCTTTGCGATAATGAGATGACAGTACCATATATCTGAAAGCTAATGGTTCAAACCCCATCTCTTTCAACTCTGCTATTGTCCACAATCCCCCGCTTGATTTGCTAATCTTATCTCCTTTAAAGGTAATAAAAGCATTGTGTAACCAATATCTAACTGAATCGTGACCAAACGCCCCTTCTGCTTGAGCAATTTCGTTAGTATGATGAATCGGAATATGATCCTCTCCACCAGTATGAATATCAAACTCCTCTCCTAAATATTTGGTTGACATGGCCGTACACTCAATATGCCATCCCGGAAAACCCACTCCCCACGGACTCTCCCATTCCATTTGTCTTTTAACATCCTTAGGGCTAAATTTCCACAAAGCAAAATCAGTCGGATTTTTCTTTTCCTCATTGACATCCACCCTAGCCCCCTCTTTTATTTTTTCCAAATTCAAACGAGCCATTTTACCATAATCCTTCATTTTACCGGTGTCAAAATAAATCCCATCACTAATTCTGTAAGTATAACCGTTAGCTTCAATTTTCTTGATTAAATCTATTTGTTCCTTGATATGCTCCGTCGCTCTGGGCATTTTCCACGGCTCTTCTATATTTAACATCTCCAAATTCATCAAAAATTCGTTCTCATACTTTTTAGCTATTTCCCACACTGTCAACCCTTCCTTTTTTGATCCTTTTTCCATCTTATCCTCACCACTGTCACCATCAGACACCAAATGACCCACATCAGTAATGTTAATTACATTTTTAACTTCATAACCCACATATTTCAAAACTCTTGCCAAAATATCCCAACAAACATAAGCATACATATTACCAATATGAGGACTGGAATAAACTGTCGGCCCACAGCTATAAATCCCCACCGTTCCCGCCTTAATCGGCTTAAACTTTTCCTTACTTCTGGTTAAAGTGTTAAAAAAATATATTTCACTCATAAAATTTTAATTCCTTAATCATTTTAAAATGTTTTTTATTTAAAGTTAACAACTTAGCTCGATTATCTAATGTTGTCGCCGCAATAATCGCGTCCAGACCATTAATTCCATAATTTCTTCGAATTTCTCCCGATAAACAAGCTACCTTCTCATCGCAGGCTATTTTTGTAAAAGGCGCCAATCTTTCCACAATTTTTTTCTCCAAACTCTTATTATTCATCGATTTTCCCGACCAAATTTCCATTAACACCACTGTCGGTACCAACACCTCCACTTTTTTTTGTTTTACCGCTTCCACCAATTCAAAAAAAACTTCTCTCCCTAATCTTATATTCTGAATCAAAACTGACGAATCAATTACCACCTTTACCATGATTTTAATCTCCGAGAAAAACCTTTTCTAAGACTTTTTAAATCACTCCAATCCGCCCCCCGAATAGCCTTATCTGTCAATTTTTGTCTTTTAATATACTTATCCCAATCAAATTCTTTCGTTTTAACTGGAACCAATTCTGCCACCAACTCTCCCTGATAACTAATTTTAGTTATTTGTTTTTTATCCCTAGAAGCCAATAATATCTTAAAAAAATTTTGTCTGACCGCTGTGGCGTTTAAAATTACTTTCATAAAAAAAGTGTACATTGTGTACACAGTCTTGTCAACTAATTAATTTTACCTTTAAACTCAGTCGTTTGCGACATTTGACTCATATCTGGTTGATGTTTCTTTTTGGTCACCAAAGCGCTGCCTCGACTTTTCTTTTGCTTAGCCGGATTACTAGATACCGCCATCAAATCAACATATCCTTCCATTTCCTGCTGCTGTTCTTTTTCTTTTTGTTGTTTTACTTTTTCAAAATAAGCCTCTCTTTCTTCCTCTTCTCTTTCTCTTTTGTTTCTCAATTCTGTCATTTCTGCTTCCACTTTTCTGCCTGGACCCATTTCCCGCCTCAATTTATTAATTTCTTCCTGCTTCTTCCGTTCTTCCTCTTGTTTTTTAAACTCCAATTCCTGATCACTCATTGTCTTTTCCAAACCCAACAATTCCTTACCACTAATAACTGTTTCCAAAATTTTTTGACTCTCTTCACCAGCTTTTTTTAATGTTTCTACACCAACCTCTCCCAATCCTTTCAGTACTCCTTTCAAAACCTTTTTATCCGTCATAAATTACTTTACCACTTTGGTTTATTTTCCGGCTGATAATAATAATCACAAATATCAACTCCTTTTATTGTCTCTCCTTCACTAATTTCCACCTCAATCAACCGATGAGATTCATCATTAACACAATTTTCCAAATCAATCGCACACTTGGTATAAAAACCCATTACTTCCATTTTATCAGGTTGATAAGCCACCACATATTTACCCACATCCAATTCCATCACAAAATTTTGATTTCCTTCATTCATTTCAAAAACTTGCCGTTTAACCTCGCCAGTTGTCACTTCCTTTGCTAAAATATTTCCCTTGGGAATAAAACTTGATGGATAACAAATTTTACCTTCAATTTTACCCATCTCTACCACCTTTGTTGGTTCTATTGTTTCTTTAAAAGCCACTGTCGGACTAACCTCAATCTTTACCGTTTCCAACTTCTCCCCTTTTTTCAAACTTAAACCACAGACTCCAACTACCAATAAACCAATTATTATTACCCAAATTATATATTTTTTATTCATACCCTATTATATATCCTTCCTCCCATCCAATGCCCGACACAAAGTCGCCTGATCAGCATATTCCAAATCCGCCCCAATCGGCAATCCACTCCCAATTCGAGAAATTTTCACTCCCAACCCCTCTAACTTCTTTTTAATATACAAAGCCGTCGCCTCTCCTTCCATTGTCGGATTGGTTGCCAAAATTACCTCTAAACACTCATTTTTTCCATTCAATTTATTTTTTACTCTTTCAATCAATTCATCAATTTTCAAATCTTCTGGACCAACATGTTCCAACGGATTAATCACCCCTCCCAAGACATGATAAATCCCTTTATAACCTCCCATATTTTCAATTGCCATCACATCAATAGCTCTTTCCACTACACAAATTTGCCGAATGTCTCGCTGCTTATCCTTACATATTGAACAAATATCTTGTTCAGTTACCGAAAAGCATTCCCGACAAATTTTAATATCATCTTTCATTTTTACCAATGCCGTCGCCAAGTCTTGAACATACGCTTTGGGAGTATTTAGTAAATAAAATGCCAATCTGGTAGCTCCTTTTGGACCAATCCCCGGCAATCTCTCAAACGCCTCAATTAAATTTTTTATACCTTTAGGAAGCTCCGCCATACTCTTTTAAACTTGATGAACTTGATAAACTTTATAACTTGATAAACTTAATAACCTTCAACTCAAAACAGTCCTTCCAAACCCCCCATCTCTTTCATTCTTTTAGCCGCTGTTTCTTGGGATTTTTTCATCGCCTTGTTTATAGTATCCACCAACACCTTATTTTCCATCCCATTGATCGACAAAAATTTAATTCTTTGGTCACCACTAACACTCACCTTGATTCCATTTTCTTCAACCTCCACCACTTCCGTCTCTATTGCTTTTTTCAATTTATAGGCCTGGGCCAACATTTTTGCTTTATCCAACATAATTTTTTCAAAAAAAATAATCTGTCACCATTATATCCTAAATTAACCAAAAATATCTTTAGCCACATCATACAAATCAGATTTATCTGTTTCACTTTCTGCTAACTTCTCACTAACACTGGCTATTGGTGTGTCATTTTTAATCACCAACGGCTTTTTCCTACTCTTACTCAAGATACAATCAAACACCAATTCTACCCCCAAAGCTTTTTGCAAACCCATCTCTACTATCTGCCTGTTTTTTGGTTCTTCTAATCTGTCTTTATGGAAAGGATAAAACACTTCCACTACCAGATGGCGCCCTTCTAATTTAACCGGTCTAGAAGCCCTCAAAAACGCCTCCACTGAATGATTAAATGGTTTAATCGCCATCAATATATTTCCCCACTCCTGACTAATTTTCTCTAAACTAACTCCCAACACATCTATATTAACTATTTTATCTTCATCTGATTTTTTCTCTACAATTGATCTTGGCACTTTCACCGGTTTTACCCCCAGTTTAACTACTACATTTTCTTTAGATTTAACCTCTTCCTTTTTCTCTGACTTATTCTCTTTATCCCCACCACCACTATCTTTATTTTCAAAAAAATCTATCACCGCCAATTCCAATGGTAATTGATCAATTTCCGTTTCTTTTTCCTGCCTAGCACATCTCATCAATAACTCCGTCAATCGTTGCAAATCAGCCATTGATAATTTGGATTTCATCTCCTCCCCCACCCCAAATTCCGCTAAAATTTTGGCCTGAAAATACCTCATTAATCCTTGCCTAAAATCAACCAAATCCCGACCCTCATCTGCCATTTTCTCCAATCTTTCCAAAATTACTTTTGCTTCTCCTGCCACCAGTTCAGCTTCAAAATCAGCTTCACTATAACCTCCGCTCTTTTCCAAAAAAAACTTCTCTACCTGTGCCAACGTTAATTCCTTCCCAAAATTAAGTACTATTTCATTTAAACTTCTTTGTAAATTTCTAAAACTACCATCACTTCTGTCCAAAATAAAATCAATCCCAGCTTTCTCCAGCACTATTTTTTCCCCCTCAATCACTTTACCCAAAGATTGTCTTAACTCTTCTCTACCTCCCCGCCTAAAGTCAATCCGTACCAATCGTGACATTACCGTCTCTGGGATTTTTTCTGCATCAGTAGTACACAACACAAACATCGTATGTTTTGGCGGCTCCTCAATTAACTTTAACAAAGCATTAAACGCATCCTTAGTCAACATATGCACTTCATCAATAATAAATACCTTGTATTTTAATTTACTAGGCGATAAATAGACCTTGTCCTTCAAATTTCTAATATTCTCAATCCCTCTGTTTGAAGCTCCATCCATTTCAATAATATCAATTGCTCGCCCCTTATCAATTTCCTGACAATTATCACAATTACCACAAGCCTCACCCTTATCTGGTTTTAAACAATTTACCGTCTTAGCCAAAATTCTGGCCGCTGAAGTTTTACCCGACCCCTTTGGTCCGGCAAACAAAAATGATTGTGGCCTATCCTTAGCCGACAAAATCTTACTCAATTTATCCGCTACATCCGCTAAATCCAAATCAGACCACTTCTTCGGCCGATATTTTAAGTGAAACACAGACATCAATAAATTAAATCAAACCTAAGCTGAATTTACAATATCACTCTCTATATCAATAATTCTAATCAATAAACAACTTACAAAAAAATTATCTATTTTTTCAACAAATTATCCAGTCCATGCCTTAACCAATCTGTCAATATTCTTTCCAAAGACGATTTTTGAAATTTAACCTCATATTTAAGTTTTTGAGTGCAAACAACAATATCCCCCAACCAAATTTTACCATCTACATCAGGAGAAGTTGACATCGGAAATCCCAACACTTGAGGAACATAATCCATCTTCCTATAGTATTGATTTAACTTTTTAGCTTTTTTTACTCCCACAAAATAAATACTCAACTCTACCTCATTACCAAAACCCCTCTCTTTTAATACCTTTTTGGCTATCCTTTTTACTACTACCCCGTCCAAACCCCAATTTCGAGAGTGTTTTATTAAAACCAATTCTTCCTCTTTCATTTAATTTACCGACAATTTTTCCTTTACTATTTTCGACACCAACGATCCTTCTGCCTCACCTTTCAATCTAATCATCACTTCTTTCATTACCAATCCAAAATTAACTTCACCCGCTTCCACCACCTCACCAACCACCTTTCTAATTTCATCCTCAGTTATCTCCGCCGGCAAATAAGATTTGACCAACTCTATCTCATAATCCAACTGTGCTACTAAATCACCACGATTACCCTTGGCAAACATCTCTTTAGCCTCTTCCTTGTTCTTTAATTCCTTTCTTAACACCTTCACTTCATCCGCCTCCGTCATCTGCCCTACCGGCAACGACATCTCTTTTTTATCGATTAAAGACACTAAAAACCTCAACGCATCCACTTTTCGCTGATCATGATTTTTAACTGCTTCCACAGTATCTTTTTTTAATTTATTTTTTAACATTGTATCTTCTAGAACTTTTAGACCGACGGCGGCATTTATCTCGCCACGCAATTATCTTTTTTTTAGCATATCTTTTTTCAGAAGGCTTAACATAAGCCGTTCGTTTCCGAACTTCTTCAGTAATGTCTTCTTCCAAATAAAGACGCCTAAATTTACCAATAATATCGTCCTTAGATTCGCCTTTCTTTTTTTCTACTACAATTGGCATTAAAAAAACACCTCCTTAATTCAACAATTGCCTATTTTACCTACCGCGACTTACTTTGTAAACAGTTAATTCTATCAATTGCATTAACCACCCCGTCACTATTGTAATCAATTGTATTATTATTACAATCAACTGCGGCTGGAGTTGTCTTAGCAGCCGGTGACGACGCCGGCGAAGTTACTATTCGACCCCCATCCTTTTTACACGCCATCAAATCAAAAGAATTAACTACTCCGTCCTTATTATAATCAACCTTAGGATCGCATACCAACCCACTACTAGTAGCCTGATTCACCGCCACTGTCGGAATTGCAGTTGGTGTCGCCTCTGTTTTTTCAGACTTTGTTTTAAAATTATAAGGAATCCCTCCATTATCAAAAATTTCTTCCCCAACCCTAATTCGATAGTGATATGTTTTTCCTGGTTGTAAAGACGATAACAACACTCGATGATCTGTTGTCATCGAACTTTCAGCCGACATCAATACCAAGCTGGCCGCCGTAGTCCCATATTCCACCTTAGCCATCGACTCTTTATTTGAAGTCCAAGTAATCGTCGCCGTTTTACCATCATCCCCCGACACTGCCGTTACTCCCTGAGGCTCGATACCACTAGAAGCCCCTGTCATCATTACTCTTATCTGATTAATTCCAAACACCAACAAACCAATTACCGCCAAAGACACTACTATCAACACAACCGTCTTGGTATTTATTTTTTTCATATCCTTCCAAAAACCAAAGCCGAAATCAAACTAACAACTCCAAAAACAACCAAACCAACAGTTGTTCCCACTACACCAGTCTTTGGTAACTCTGCTGTTGTTGTTGATGTTGTTGTTGATGTTGTTGTTGAAGATGTCGGAGCTGAAGTCGGAGCTGGAGAATTTGTACCCCCTTCCCCAATAACATAATTACCATTTTTATTTTCACTACAAGAAATCACATCCATAGCTGTCGAAGTCTTAACAATATTCGAGTCAGTTGTTGATCCAGTAGTACAATTAAAAGTCACCGGGGCTGTCCCAACTGCCTTAGCTTTAAAATTAAAAACCACCAAATTACCATTAACCGGTTTGTCTCCAAAAGCATAATTAGAAGTACAAGTAAAACCAAACTTACCCACCGAGGCAGTGTCAATCTGACAACTACCACCACCATCACTGTCAGAAAAAACCATATCCGATGCCTGAGTTACCGAGACTAACTCCAGTCTAGTCGAATCATAAACTCCTACCCCATCAGCTCCGCCCACTGTTTCCGTTCCCGAATTGATTTTAGCAGTTACACTAAAACTTTCTCCTAAAGAATAATTTCCAGCCGCTGGCTCAAAATATAAATAAGGCGCCGCTGATACCGCTTTGGCACTAACAGCCACTAGCAACAACAAAGTTACTAGTGCATTGATTAAGTAGGCAGTCCTAGTCATGACTATTCAATTGCATTAATCTCTAATTTATTACCCGAGAAAGGCAATTGCTTACTCGTGGCATTTTCTACAACCATAGTAACAAATTGCTTACCTTCATTACCAGTACCTAATTCCAAAACCGACTTACCCGCCATTTTTGGTGTCACCTCAAAAGATAAAACCTTAACTACATCCCCTTTCTTGATTAAATAACCCTCTTTTGGTGTCTCAATAAAAAATATCGATTCCACCATCCCATCAACGTTTCTCAACCTATCCGCCTTTGGTAACACCGTTCCCTGAGCTAATTTCGACACTGTCAACATCTCAGTATCATAGTTAACAAATGCCTCTAAACCATCCAAATTAAAACCCTTTTTAGCTACTAAATTCAAAACCACCTCATAATTCTTACCAACCTTCATCTCCTTAGTATCAGTGGCAAATACAAAATCAACCACCGGGTCTTCCAATTCTTTGTTCGATATCGAAGCTAACTCTGAAGTTTGATTGACCACTACATTGTCATTATTCTTGTCCAAATTCGACACCAAAACTATACTCTCGATTACAACTATTACCGCGATTACTGGTATTAATATCTTTGCTAATTTATTGTTTTTCATTTTCGGCAGGTTAATTATTAATTTTACTCATCATCTATTTCAGATAATGAATGTTTGACTAAATCCATATCGATAGAGTTAACTACTCCATCTAAGTTCAAATCTCCTTCTCGACCGCATGAAACTTCAGCTGAAGGATTAAATTTAGATTTAACAAAAGATCTGTCTACAGTATTGATAACTCCATCTCTGTTTGTATCACCTGCTAGCAGAGTGTAGTTTTTGAAGTTGTAGACCTTGTCTGACTTCTCCAAAGAAATATCACAAGCAACATGTTCTGGGACTTTACCGTTTTGATTATCTTGACACATTCTTCGTTTCAAATGGAATGGTCCTTTGACTCTAATATAATTAAAGTTGTTAACTCCATCAAAAGTCTCAGCATTAAGCACCAAGTTATTTACCTGGAATACTTGATTGTTTCTGGAGTCAACCTCACCTTCAGTCAAACTGAAATTAGATTTTAAATTGCCTTGATACTTATTGGTTGGCACATTGGCTACTTCCACATCCACCTGATCTAATACTGAGATACATTCTGCATTTGGTCTGACTCCATCAAAAGTAATCTTAAAGCTTACTTCACTCTTGGTTGGAGCACTATTGCAAATATTGCTTCCTTCCTTACAACCATACTCACAAGCAACTGGGTTAGACCAAACTCCGTTAACACAAGTTTTAATTTCTTTAGTGTCAACAAAGCAGAGCCTGTCATTGTGCTTACCGGCAGGGTTGGTACAATCCAACTCATCAGTCTTTACTGTCACCTCAACCGTAGCAGTGTTTTTATTACTATCGGTCACAGTCACTACCGCTTCACCCGGAGCTATCGCCGTAATCATCCCATTATCTACTGTCGCTATCGCCGAATCACTACTTATCCAACCAGTCACCTGACCCGAAGGCAACACCTCGGCTGTAATTAACTGTTTTTCTCCCGGATACAACTCCACCTTTGTCGCGCTCAAGATTAAAGAAGTTTGACCTGGTTCAGGAGTCACAGTAGTCCCTCCAGTAGATCCACCAACACAAACTCCATTACGACACATATCAGGACACCTACCAACCCTAACCGGAGCCTTGCCACTCTCTTTACATTTATATCTAACATCAGTCTCTCCCGACTTAATTCCGCAAGCATAAGACCCTAAACTCAGATAGTTTCCGGCGACCAATCCAGATGTGGGACATCCGTTAAATAATCTTCTCGCACTACAAGTAGCATTAGTTCCTCCATTAGCTCCATCACATCGCCAGTTGTAGACACCATCTGTTCCGGCTACATCTGTCCAATAGACTGTGCCGGCAGTACACCAGTCACTATTTTTAGTGGTTGTATCATTTACACCATTTGGATAGGTCTTACAGGCACCATTGATTTTTGTGCTCGTTTTGGGCACACAACAATAACCTGAACCGCCAATTCGACAGTCGGCACTAGAATTAGGAACCGTAGAAATCTGTTCATTGCTTCCACAGCTTGGCCGACAAGCACCATTGGGCACCTTATCAGTACAACTGTTGGCTGGTCGACAAAAATTCTGAGCATCCCAAGCGCATTTACCGTCTTGAACTGCAGTACAATTTGATTTTGTTGTACAACCTCTACAATTTTGACTACTACAATTCCCACTTGGAGTAGTGTTCCCTACCTTAGTACAAACTCCATTCACTAAATAACAACCATATGTTGAACTACACTCTAAATTAGGACAAGCACCACAATTAGAAGAAGAACAACCAGAGGTTCTCTGTTTACAAATACCGGTTGTCCCGTCAAAATAACAGCCGGTGGTATTCCTACATTGAGTCGCGGAACAAGCGCTGCAGCTAGTTGCAGAACAGGTAGGAGCTACATACTTCTTTGCCGAACAACTAACTACATTACCAGTTCCCACTCCGGTGCAAGTCCATCTGTAGTAACCACTGGCAGCAGTGCTATCACTAAAACTAATTCCTCCTTCATAACAAGCCTCAGTTCCATTGGGAGATCTGGTAACAGAGGTACTGCCATTGTAACTGCCGCACTGAGCCGATTTACACGAGCGAGAAGTGTCAGGATTACCACCAGTACATCCTGAAGGCGATCTTGTCGCCACAGTTCTAGTCTGAGTTCCATTAATACAATTACCCCAAGCACTATAAGTAAAGCTAGTACAAGCCACTACCTTTGCATTACATGTTTTTGTGGTTGCATTACATGTCTGATCAATTCCACATTCTCTTGACAGACTCCAACCTGAACCATCAGATTTACATACCATTAAATTTCTACCATCACATTTGTAGGTGTTGGCAGTACAAACTGGAACTGTAGCCTTTTTGCAGCAAAATTGACCCAAACAATCAGATGCTCCAGGAACATACAAAACGCCAGCAGTACAATCAGATGAAGAAGAACTACAACGACCACCGCTTCCACTACAAGATGTAAAACATGAGCCACTACTACAAACTTTACCCGAAGGACAAGTTGAATCAACCCAAGCCGTCCCAGTAGAATTACAAGTTTGTGATACAGTTGTTGATCCAGTTTTACATCTTTTTTGGTTCGGAGTACAAACACTAGCAATCGTATCATCATAACAACCAGCAACACCACTTACAGTCTTACAAACCTTTCCTATAGAAGGACAATAAGTATCATTACTCCAAACTACCCATCCATCTTTGGCTGATAACGCATTGCTGCTGTTTGAACATTTTTGCAACTGAGTTGTACCATTACATCTATAGCTACCAACAGAACAGAGTGAATTACACTTCCCGTTACTACAACCATTCCTACAAGTCTCAACAGTCACCCATTTAGCGGGACTGGCATACTGTCTTATGCATTCAACCACCGTACTTCCACTACACTTCTTTTGGGTGTCAGTTATGCTGTTGCATGAACCACCAACTGTAATCGCCGCCTGACTTCTATTTTCCTGATTTTGCTGAACTAATTTTGTTGCTATCGGTAAAGAGACTGCTACTACCAACATGGAAACCAATAAAAAAATCTGGGATATTCCCTTTTGTTTCAAAAATCTTATCTGTTTCATTTTAAAAAATCTTTAATATAAAAAAGTTAAACACTTTTTTTAGGATTGGTCAATAGACCAAAACTAGTCTTTTATTCATCATCTATCTCAGATAAAGAATATTTGACTAAATCCATATCAATAGAGTTAACAACTCCGTCAAGGTTTAGATCCCCTTCTCTGCCGCACAAGACTTCAGCTGAAGGATTAAATCTGGTTTTAACAAAGGATCTGTCAGCGGTATTGATAACTCCATCTTTGACTACATCGCCTGCTAGCAGAGTGTAGTTTTTGAAGTTATACACCTTATCTGAGTTATCCAATGAGATATCACACTTAACATGTTCCGGGATCTTGCCGTTTTGGTTATCCTGACACATTCTTCGTTTTAAGTGGAATGGTCCTTTAACCCTAATGTAGTTAAATTTATTGACTCCCTTGAAAGTGTTCGGATCGAGCACTAGGTTGTTAACCTGGAATACCTGATTGTCCCTTGAATCAACCTCACCATTGACTAGGCTGAAACCAGAACTCAAGTCACCTTGATACTTATTGGTTGGCACATTGGCTACTTCCACGTCCACCAAATCTAGAACTGAAATACATTCTGCATTTGGTCTGACACCATCAAAAGTGATTTTGAAGTTAACTTCTTTGTCAGTTGGAGCTCCATTGCACATCCTGCTTCCAGCGCTGCAGCCATATTGACAAGCTACCGGATTAGACCAAGTGCCGTTGACACAAGTCTTAATCTCATTGGTGTTAACAAAACAGAGTTTGTCGTTGTTTTTACCGGTGGGGTTAGTGCAGTTCAAAGAAACCGGACTTGTTGGTTTAAGGGTTGGCACTGGTGATGTTCCAGTTGGAACCACTGTCGGTCTAATCGTTGGTATCGGTGTTAATCTCACAGTCGGAACAACAACAGTCGGTTGAGGTCTTTTATTAACAATCACTCTTACCGCTGCAGTTTTGCCATTACTAGCCCTAACCACCACATCTGTTGTTCCCGGCGTTACCGCTCTAATTACCCCTACTTTATCTGTTTTCCGACTTGCCGTCGCCACTCCATTGTTGTTGCTTGTCCAAGAATTAACCTTGGCTGTTTCTGGTTTTAAGGTTGCTGTTATCTGATGAGTTTCTCCTGGATAAAGAGAAATCTTGGTGGCACTTAAAATTAACATCGGCACTACCGGCACCGGCTTTTTATAAGCACAATTTGTTACATCACTTCCGCCATGAATTCCTCGACACGCCCATTTATAAAAATCATTCGTATCTGCCACTGCCTCATCGTCTACCGTCCCTGCCTGACAAGATAATTTATCAGTACCGCAAACACCATCAATTTTAACCGTAGTCTCACCACAACAAATCTTCCCATTTTCACAATCAACCTGACCATAATTAGTTCCAGTACATTGTGACGGCAACGCACAAAAAGCCTCATCCTTTTTCTCAGCACACTGTCTCCCATAAACTCCCTTGGAAGCATTACAACTTACTGTTCCATAACCAGACACACTACATTTCCAACTCCAACCCAAACTGTTAGCCTTAAAATCACTATAACTACCCACTTCACATAAATCATCTCCCGGTACTAAAGTTTTTCCAGATGAAACTCCACACTTAGGCGGCCCAGAAGAAATATTGACACAACAAATCTCACCATCATCACAATTACTGTATCTGGTATAACCACTACCCAACGGCAAAACTTGACCTTGTCTACTTAAACACACATCTCTAGTCAAACAACTGCCATAACAATAAGTTGGCCGATTATCAGCTGTCGATTTTTTCGCACTACAAGCCACTGTTCTGTAACCAGATCCACCACATTTCCAACTCCAACCATCAGTAGTTGTTTTAAACTCACTCGGCACCCCTTTCACACACAAATCATCACCCAACACTAAATTATCTTGAACCCCAAGCGGAGCACATTCAGCACTCACAGTAGCCGGTGCTGATGAAGCCGTCTTTTTAACACAGTAATTTCCACTGTAATCCCATTTACAACCAACTGCAGTACAGTTAGAAACTGTAGCACAATCACCACAATTGGAAGCAGAACAAGTACTAGCTGGTGCTGATGAAGTTGAACCAGTAGTAGAAGTCGTTGATGGTGTGGAAGTCTTCTGTACACATCTCCCCAAACTATCATTCCATTCACATTTAGATTTTTGATAACATTGAGCTTGATTACAATTACCACAGTTGGTAGCAGAACAAGTACTAGCTGGTGCTGGTGAAGTCATCTTTTTAACACAGTAATTTCCACTGTAATCCCATTTACAACCAGCCGCAGTACAGTTAGAAACTGTAGCACAATCACCACAATTGGAAGCAGAACAAGTACTAGCTGGTGCTGATGAAATTGAACCAGTAGTAGAAGTCGTTGATGGTGTGGAAGTCTTCTGTACACATCTCCCCAAACTATCATTCCATTCACATTTAGATTTTTGATAACATTGAGCCTGATTACAAAGACTACATTTAGTATCAGAACAAGTACTAGCCGGTGCTGATGAAGTTGAAGTCGTTGCCTCTTTACAAGCTCCATTTTCACAACCATTAGGGCAATTTTCTTTATCCGACCAATTACCATTTGATTTACAAGTTATTACATTTTTCTTAGCAGAATCACAAATTTTTGAACCAGCACTGTAAGTCTTACCACTACCATCATCGTAACAATTACAAGCTCCATCTTTACAACCCTCTTCACACTTAAATAAATATGACCACTTACCATCTGAATTACAAATATATACATTATCCCTAGTGTATTCACCATGAACACCACAAGCTTTTGAACCAATACTATAAGTTTTACCATCTGCTATACAACCAGCCTTGGTCTTTACTTCCACATTCACTTCAGCTGTTTTTCCATTTACTGTCTTAGCTGTCAAAGTTGCTGTTCCAATACTCTTTGCTATTACCATTCCTGTATCTGACACACTGGCTATTAAATTATTACTGGTTGACCAAGTTACTGTTTTGTTAGAAGCGTTCTCTGGTTCCACTGTTATTGTTATCTGTTGTTTCTCTCCGACATACAAACTGATTTTACTGGCACTTAATTTAATTCCTGAGGGATTAATAATGGTTACCTTGGTATCACATGTTTTGGTGATTGAATTACAAGTCTGATCGATACCACATTCTTCTGATAAGTTCCAACCAGAACCATCAGATTTACATACCATCAAATTTCTTCCATCACATTTATATGTTCCAGAAGTACAAATTGTTGTTGGTGTTGTTATACAAGCTCCATTACTCCATGTACATTTACCTCCAGTACTAGAACAAAGAGAAACTGTTGTACAAGCACTACAGTTAGATGGAGAACAATTGGAAGCTGGTGCTGATGACGATGTTGAACCAGTATCACCAGTACCAGAAGTTGATTTAGTTTTAAGACAATTTAATATTGTCTCACTATTCCTACATTTACATTTCCAATAATGAGTCAACTCGCTGTCCATAACACTCCAATCTACCCAATCCCCATTCTCACACTCATCAAACGAACCGCCACATTTACAATTTACTAATGCCGTTGTCACTGGTATACAAGCACCGCCAGCCCATCTACATTCAGCCAATTGACTACATTGAGCTTGATTACAATTACCACAGTTGGTAGCAGAACAAGTACTAGCTGGTGCTGGTGAAGTCATCTTTTTAACACAGTAATTTCCACTGTAATCCCATTTACAACCAGCCGCAGTACAGTTAGAAACTGTGCCACAATTCCCACAATTAGTGGCAGAACAAGTACTAGCCGGTGCTGATGAAGTTGAAGTCGTTGCCTCTTTACAAGCTCCATTTTCACAACCATAATCACAAAATTGCACATTCTTCCATTGACCATCTGCTGATCCACATTCATACAAATAAACTGCCAGACTACCACTGTTATCAACATTACAAACTCTTGAACCAACACCATAATATACCCCATCATATTCACACGGAACACTACATTTTTTACCATAACAAAGATCATTAATACATTCCCTGTTTTCAGCACAAGAACTCCCCTTTCTCTTTTTATCAACACACTCGCAAGAACTATTACAATACTTAAGTATATTATTACACTTATCGTCTGATGGTGAACCAGCAGTGGTACAACACCCATCTCCTTCACCCACTGTCTGGCTTCTATTCTCCTGATTCTGTTGAACCAGTTTTGTGACCACTGGCAAAGCCTGGCTTCTATTCTCCTGATTCTGTTGAACCAATTTTGTGGCTACCGGCAAAGACACTGCTATCACCAACATTCCCAAAAGTACAAAAATACTGGCGATTCCTCTCTCTTGTTTACAAAAAAATTTCTTCACTGTAATCTATTTTTTTAACTAAAAAAGTTAACCATCTTTTTGAGTTTACGTCAATAACCCCAACCCCTATTTCACCAACAATCTCTTTATATCCCCTACAGTTGTTAACAACATTAACAATAACAACATCATCATTCCCAAATTATTTATGGTTGCCTCCAACTTAGGATTAGCTTTTTTCCGAGTCATCATTTCATACAACACAAACATTATCCTACCTCCATCCAAAGCCGGAAACGGCAAAATATTGACCACCGCCAAGTTAACCGACACTATTCCAAAAAAATGAACCACCGCCAATATCCCTTGATTTTTATTGATAAAACTTGTCGCCTGATACATCCCAATCGGACCACTGACATCCTTTGGCGGCCGACCCACCGCTAGCCCTCCCAACATTTTAGTCACTCCCTCTACTATAATCTTTCCCCAAAAATACGCCTCTTTAAATCCGGCCACAATCCCTCTATCCAATCGATACCAAGAAATTTTTTCCGTTTTCATATTTGACACCGCCACCCCCATCGATCCTTCCCCTTCTGGTGCTTCCGCTCTTACTGCCACCTTCACCCGTTCCTCTTGTCCCTCAATTGTCAAATAAACCTCACCTCCTTTATTTTTACCCACTTCATCTACCAACTCGTCCGATTTTGTCACCACTCTGTCATTCACTTTCAATACCACCCAATCTTCTTTTAATCCCGCCTTTTCTGCCGGAGAATTAGCTGATACTCCCACAATCGATACCTTATCCGTCTCCACCGGCACCCCAACTATGGCATAAACCACACTAAAAACCACCACCGCCAACACCAAATTCATCACTACCCCCCCCAACACAATTATCAATTTCTGCCATGGCTTTTTATACTCAAACGATCGACTCTTATCTTTCATTTCCAACTTCGTCTTGATTTCATTCTCTGTCTCCACAGTCGAATCCTCACCTAGCAACCTACAAAATCCACCTATTGGCAACCAATTTAAACTATAAACTGTCTCACCTATCTTTTTCCCCACTATTCTTGGTGGTAATCCCAATCCAAATTCTTCTACCTTAACTCCAACTTTTTTAGCCGCCAACAAATGACCCAGTTCATGCACCAACACCAATATTGATAAAGCTACCAAAAAAATTACTAAATCCATTGCCTATTATCTACAATCAAACCGTGATAATCCACTACCTAATTTCTAATCTCTATTTCCTTTTTCTCTGCCAAGTCTTCCAATTTTCCAATAAACTCATCGGTTATTTTTTGCAATTCCGTTTCATCCCTTTTATATTCATCCTCGGAAATCACTTTATCTTGTTTAGCTTTCTGCAAATCCCCCCTAAAATCACCCCTGGCGTCTCTAATCATCACTCTAGCCGCTTCTAATTTTCTCCCCAATAACTTTATATAATCATCTCTCTGCTCCACCGTCAACATCGGTAAACTCATCCTGATTATCTCTCCATCCACCACTGGATTCATCCCTACATTCGCCGCCATAATCCCATTATTAATTTCTCTAATTAATGTCTGATCCCAAGGCTGAAACGTCAACGATCTTACATCCGGCACTCCAATCGATCCCAACTCAATTAATTTCATCTTTTGATTACCATACACCGTCACTACTATATTCTCTATCAACCCTGGAGTCGCCCGCCCTGTCCTGATTGAAGCAATATCATTAACAAACAAATCCACAATCTTGTCCATCCGAACCCTAACATCTGAAAAATTTATCATGACCAATTATATCAAAATCTTACTGTAAGTCAGCACTACATTCAGCCAACATATTATCGTTGGCGTCAGCACAAAACCAATTAAAACTACCGTCTTCAGCCACCGAATCAGTCCAGATCGGTGAACTGTTGTTACACAAACCATCAACTGGCCTTATTGAAGTCGACACACCATGAGCTGCGCCACAATAAACCACTGTCCCTGGCTCTCCTGCCGCTTTACCCCTGTTCTCTTGATTCTTTTGGACTGCCTGCAAAGCAAACACCAAACCCAAAATTAATATTATCAAACCTAGAAGTACTTTTATTTTTTTATCTTTCATAAAAAAATACTAAACAAAACTAAATCAATTGTCAATAAACAAATTCATCTTATTGACAAGCTTAATTTTTAATTTTAATTTTTAAATCTCAAACCTGCTAAATCGACTTAATTTCATATTCTCACCAAACTTAGCCACCAACGATTTGATCATCTCTTCAACCGTTTTACTGCTGTCTTTTATAAACTCTTGCTTTAACAAATCCTCTACTGTCTCCGGATTCATTGCCGCCACCTGCAAACACAAATTTTTTGTCAGTTCCACAAAATCTTCGTGTTTAGCCACAAAATCAGTCTCGCACAACAATTCCACCATCACCCCAATTTTACCGGTAGAATGAGTATAAGTTGCCACTCTTCCCTGATGAGTTTCTCGTTCAGATTTAGTTTCCGCTTTTTTAAAACCCTTTTCTTTCAAAATTTGTTTGGCTTTAACCTCATCGCCTTCAGCCTCTTCTACCGCCGCCTTAATTTCCATAATTCCCAAACCCATCTCCTTTCGCAATTTTTTAACTAATTCAATTATTTTTTTATTATCCATAAACTTATTTTTAACTTTATAACTTGATAAACTTTCTACTTTACAAACTACTTAACACCAGCCGCTTTTATTGCCCGTCCAATTTCTTCTACAATCAACCCTACGCTTTTGGCCGAATCATCATTAGCCGGAATAGCAAAATCAACCTTATATGGATTAGCATCAGTATCACTGATAGCCACCGTCTTTAAATTCCTTAATTTTGCTTCTTTAACTGCCGTTCTTTCAAACCCAGCATCAACCACAAACAAGATATCAAATAACTCATCTAATTGCGTCAACCCACCCACAATCTTCTCTAATCGAGCAATTTCTTTATTCATCAGAGCTAATTCTTTTTTAGTATTCTCTGTAAATTTGCCTTTTTCCATACCCTCCCTCAAGTCGTTAAGTTTTTTAATATTCTTTTTGATCTGTTCCCAGTTGGAAATTGTCCCCCCCAACCAACGATCAGTCACATAAGGCACTCCTGCATCCAACGCCACTCGACGAACCACTTCTCTGGCCTGCCTCTTAGTCCCCACCAACACAATTTGCTTATTATTGCGCTTTTGATTGTAAACAAAATTGCAAGCTTTATCCAATCCTTCAAGCGTTTTCACCAGATCAATCACCTCAATTCCATCTCTTTTAGAAAAAATAAAATCTCTGGCTTTAGGATTAGTTTTAGAACTTTTATGACCCAAATGACAACCAGCATCCAACAAATCCTTCAACCCAATCGTCAAATTATATTTTTTATCCTCTTTAATAATCTCTTTTTTAGTCTCAACTTTAGCTTCTGCTGACTCCTTAAGCATCTTGTCCGTCGCCGCCTTTTCTTGTTTCAATTTTTCATTCAACTTCTTAATATTCTCAGCCGAAATCTTGCTTTGACTCTTGGCTTTAACTACCAAAGCTTTTTTAACCAAAGATTTACCTGTCGTATGACCAGGCTTACCGCTTCGATTGACGGTTTTATTGATCACTTTTTTTGTCTCTGACATATATTTATTTGTCCTTATTAAAAATTGGCAACAGGGTCAATCAACCCAGGAACAATAAATTGCCAAGTTTTCAAAAAAATAATTAAGCCGATTATAACACACTGTCTAATTTTAAGTTTATATTTCAAAAAACATTTCTTATAAGCCAATTACCAATTTTATTATAAGATAACCATCTCAATTTATACCCCTTTCGTCCAAAAATTGATAAAATTAACCTATGTCCGATACTAACCTCACTATCCTAGAGGTGCGTTTGCCTCAAGAAAATGAATTCACTTTTGAATCCATGTCTTCTCTTTTGGCAAATTTTACCCAATTTTCCAAGCTTTCATTTTTTGAAAAACTTATTGGTAAGAAAAAAACTATTGCTTCTTTAGAAATAGCTCTCCAAAACGGCCAGATTCGCTTTTTTGTCGTCGTCCCGACCCTAGATACGGAATTCTTCCGATCTCAAATCCTGGCTCAATACCCTAGCGCCGTTACCAAAGACACTCCCGATTATATCCAATCCTTTCTTAATCCTACTCAAAACGACACCAATCAGCCTGTCTCTTCTCCTCAACCTGTCTTTACTCAACTGGGTCTGGGCAAATCCTACAGTTATCCCCTCAAAACCACTAAGGACTTCAGTAACACTGATCCTCTCAACTCCGTTCTGGCTCCCCTTTCCCGTTCCAACACCACCACCGATTTTTTTGTTTTCCAAATAGTTTTAGCTTCCGCCCCCAAAAACTGGCAAAGTAGTATCATTAGTACCATTCAAAATGGTATTTTAGTTGACAAAGAACGCAACATCCGTACCGCTCATCCCGACAAAGCTATTTTCGAACAAAAAATCCAATTTCCCGGTATCTTTGCCCAAATCAATCTTTTATCCAACAATCCCGGACTAATTGCTTCCGTTTCATCTTCCTTTGGCGCTTATACCAACCCCAGAGGTAATTTTATTAAAACCTTTAATCCCAATAGTTTCAATCGTCGTCGTTTACTCCGTTCCATTGTCAACAGAGAAATTTTCCCTAATCTCAAAGGGCAGATATTTAATACTGAAGAACTTTCCGCCATTTGGCACTTTCCCAACAAAATTACCAAACTCCCCAACATTGCCTGGGGCAAAAAACTTTATTCCGACCCTCCCGAAAATCTTCCCATCGCCGACGGCACCACTCCAGAAGAAAAAGCCAACATCACCTTTTTTGCCAAAACCGAGTTCAGAAACAAAGACACTATTTTTGGTATCAAACAAGGCGAAGACCGCCGCCGCCATACCTATATCATTGGTAAATCCGGCACTGGTAAAACCACCCTTATCGCCAATATGGCTATTGATGATATCCGCAAAGGCCGTGGCGTTGCTGTTATCGACCCTCACGGCGATCTTTGCAACACCATCCTTGACTACGTTCCCAGCAACCGTGTCAATGACTGTTGTTATTTCAACCCCGCTGATCCAGATTATGTCTATCCTCTAAATGTCTTGGAATCAAAAAATGAATCTCAAAAAGAACTGGTTGCTTCCGGAGTTATTTCTATTTTTAAGAAACTCTATGGTACTGTTTCTTGGGGACCCCGACTTGAACATATTCTCAGAAATGCCGTTCTTACCCTGGTCAACACCCCTGGTTCTGATCTAACCCATATTGTTGAAATCCTTACCAACAAAAATTACCGTGACAAAATCGTCAGCCAACTCACCAATCCGACTCTTAAAAATTTTTGGATCAACGAATTTGGTCGTATGGATCAAAAATTTCAAAACGAATCCGTCTCCCCAATTCTTAATAAAGTCGGTCAATTTATTTCTTCCACTAATATCCGTAATACCGTCGCTCATCCTAGATCTAAAATTGACATCCAAAGTATCATGGATCAAAAAAAGATTCTCATTGCCGACCTTTCCACCGGCAAATTGGGTGAAGATAACTCTGCTCTCCTTGGCGCCATGCTTATCACTCAAATCCAACTCTCAGCCATGAATCGGGTTTTTCAATCCGCCGACGAAAGAGCTGATTTTTATCTTTACGTCGACGAATTCCAAAATTTCGCCACCGAAGCCTTTATTAAAATTCTCTCCGAAGCCCGTAAATTTAAACTCAACTTGATTGTTGCCAATCAATATATGTCTCAACTGGACAAAACCATTCAAGACGCTATTCTTGGCAACGTCGGCTCCATCATTTCCTTTGTTGTCGGCAACCAAGACGCCTCTATCCTAGCCAAAGAATTCGGACCTCAATTTCCACCCGAAGACTTAGTTAAAATCGGCAAATATCAAGTTATTTGCAAACTTTCCATCGATTCCGAAACCACCCAACCTTTTTACGCCACCACTCTGCCACCTTTATCCTGCAAAAACCAGCAACGCAACAAACTCATCCGCACTTCCCAACTCCACTGGGGCAAAGCTAAAAATAAAAATTAATTTACATTCCAAAGATCTTAACAAAAAGTCCCACAAACTCTCATTTCATTAAAATGAAAAAACTATCAAAACCAAAATAATACAAACTATTTAAATTACTTAAATATAATTAATTTATAAAATATAAACAAATATGAATGAAACAACAAAAGAGATCTCTCCCAACTTGGGATATAAAATACCAGAATCAGATAAATCCTTAAAACAAGACTTATCTCGGATGACGCTTGAAGTGGCAACACATATTATTACCACTGCTCCCCAGTTTTACACAGACACATCGGGTGAAAAAAAAGTGAATTATTGTTTTGCCGGATCATTCGCAGGCAATCTATTTTCACAAATAACTTCTTTTAGAGAAGCTCATCTAACCTTACAAAAAAAAGGTGATCAACGTGATTGGGAAGCAAAACTGAACATTTCTGAACAAAATCAAATTTTAACCGACGAAACAAGAACCGTCTTAATGGACTTAGTTAGACCGGTAAAAGACATTGATGTTGCTGGAGTGGAGAAAGGTGAACCATATCGCGTCGCCTCCTCTCTTCATCACGAAGATGGTCTACTTGTTAAAGGAAAAATAAGAAAACTTATTCCCAAACCTTATGAATTATTTAAACAATGGTATCCAGACATAGATGGTGACCCGTTTGACAGAATTTTCATTCAATCCGATCAGCAAATTATTGCTGCTAAAATTGGCGAGAATAACACTGAAATTTTACTGGCTCATCCAGCTGAAATGATCGCTTATAAACTCTATGAATTATCGCTTCCAGATTTTCAAGACGAAAATGAATATACCGAAAAACTCAAAAATGACGTTGCCTTCCTACACAAAGCTGTTTTAAAAATGTTTGGCAATACAGATTCTCTACTTCCGTCACTTGTAAGAATAGCCAGTAAAACGAGTTATGGTCCAGAGAGTGGTATTTTAGAGTTAATGAGAGAAAAACTTAACTCCATCGTTACACCCACAACCGAAACAAAACAATCCTAACCTAACTTACGGTTTTTTCCACCCCGCCCACTTACATTTAGGATAGTCCGAACAACCATAAAATCTCCGTCCTGTTTTGGTTCGCCTGACTACCCCCTCCTTGCCGCATTCTGGACATTTAAATCCGGCATCTTCTTTATACTGTCGACTATAACGACACTCCGGAAACCGGGAACAAGAAATAAATTTCCCAAATCTACCCAATCTAATCACCAAATCACCTTCTTCACATTCCGGACATTTTTCCCCTATTTTTTCCGTCTCCACTTTCACTCGAGTACTATTTTTTTCGGCAGTTTCTACCTCCGCCGAAAATCCTTTCCAAAATTTTTTCATCATTTCTTTCCAATTCCACTTTCCCAAAGCAATCTCATCCAAATTCGCCTCCATCTCGGCTGTAAACGGTAATGACAAAATATCCTCAAAATTTTTCACTAAAAATTCATTAGTCGCCACTCCCAACACCGTTGGTTTAAATTTACCTTCATCTCGTTCCACATACTGTCTCAATATAATTGTTGAAATAATCGGCGCATAAGTGCTAGGACGACCAATTCCTTGTTTTTCCAAAGACGACACCAAACTAGCATCGGTATATCGTGGCATCGGGTTGGTTTCCGACTCTTGCCAATTCATCTCCTTAATTTTTATTTTTTCTCCCACCGTCAACTCCGGCAAAATTTGGTCTTCATGTTTTTCTTCGGTAATCTTCAAAAATCCTGGAAACAACATCCTGACTCCTTTTGACTGAAACAACGCCTCATTTGCTATCAAATCTATAGTTGTATTTCTCATTTTTGCCGCCGCTGCTTGAGTTGCCACTGCCCGCTTCCAAATCATTTCATATAGTTTCATTTCTCGAGAATCAGCCCCTTCAATTGTTCTTAGTTTTACATTGGTTGGTCTGATAGCCTCATGAGCTTCTTGAGCATTTTTGCTCTTATTTTTATACACCCGCGCTTTTTCTGCCACATATTCCAGACCATATTCCTTACCAATATACTTCCTAAACTCGTCAACCGCTTTATCTGATAAATAAACCGAATCTGTCCGATGATAACTAATCAAGCCCTTTTCATATAATTTTTGAGCTACACTCATTGTTTGCTTTCCCGACCAACCCATTTTCCTGGCCGCCGCCTGTTGTAGTTTTGAAGTTGTAAATGCCGGCACTGGTGTCCGAGAAACTTCCTTGCCCACCACTTTATCCACTATCAACTCCTTACCCACCGACTCAACAAGCCTTTTTACCTCCGCTTCAGTTTTAAATATCGACTTGGAATACGTATAATCACCATCAAACAATTTTAATTTAGTGTTTATAAACACACTTTTACCCTTCCATTTAACCAACTGTGCCGTAAAAGTCTCCTTTTTTCCTGCTTCCACCGATATTGTCCAAAATTTCTCTTTCTTGAAAGCTTCAATTTCTTTTTCTCTTTCACAAATCAACCTTACCGCCACCGATTGTACCCGCCCTCCCGACAATCCTCGTCGCACTTTTTTCCACAAAATCGGCGACAAACTATAACCCACCACTCGATCCAACACTCGTCTTGCCTGTTGCGCGTTTACCAAATCCATATCAATCTCTCGCGCCTCCGTCAAAGCCTTTTCTATCGCCTCCTTAGTGATCTCATGAAATACCACCCGCGATATTTTCTCATCTTTAATTTTTGATTTGCCATTTTGCAAAATCCACTTCACGTGCCACGAAATTGCTTCTCCTTCTCGATCCGGATCCGACGCCAACAAGACCATATCTGCCTCCTTGGCTGATTTATTCAATTCCTCAATCACCTTTTTCTTTTTACTGTCAATCTGGTACTCAATTTCAAAATTTTTGTCCATATCCACCGCCATTTTATTCTTCGGTAAATCCCGAATATGACCCACTGTCGCTACTACTTTATAGTCTTTACCCAAATATCTGCCGATAGTTTTTGCTTTGGTTGGTGACTCGACCACCAATAATTTTTTCATTTTATTTTTTAATGACAAACTTATATCGTTTCATTTTTATCCATAATAACACCCCTGTCAATCGCTTATTTACTAATTCTACTTTTTATCCTTCCTGGGTACCACCGTATTTGGCTCATTAAACCACTCCTTTAGAATATCCCCCACAATCGGCGCCGCCACATCACTTCCTTCCCCACCTCTTTCCACCATCACTGTAACCGATATCTGCGGATTATCTATCGGCGCGAATGCTGTTAACCAAGCATGAGTTTCTCGACTGCCGTCACCCACCTCCGCCGTCCCTGTTTTGCAAGCAATCGGCGTTTTAAAATTAAACAATGGCCAAGCTGTCCCTCCGGGTTTGCACGCCTGCTTCATCCCTTCAACTATCGTTAACCAAGTCTCATCTTTTATCCCTATTTTCTGACACTCAGGCTTAGTTTCCTTCAATAAACTCATCTGGCACTTAATTCCTTGATTGGCAATAATATTAGTCATTTGATTAACTTGTAGCGGTGTTACGTCCAAATCTCCCTGTCCTATCGCTAAATGATAAGTATTTCCCAAGTACCAACCTTCTCCTTTGGTTTTTTTCTTCCAATCTTCATCTGGCACCACCCCTTCCACTTCTCCAGCTATTTCTACCCCGGTCTTAGCTCCAAAACCATATTTTTCCGCCCAAGTCTTAATCCGATCTACCCCCAACATCTCCCCTAATTTATAAAAATAAATATCGTTTGATCTTCTCAACGCTTTAACAATATCCACCATTCCATCTGTCCCCCCACTTTTGGTCCACAACCAATTTTTGTAAGCATAATCCCCCACTTTCAATATTCCCGTATCTTCAATCAAACTGTTTTTATCAATCACCTTTGACTCCAATCCCGCCGTCGCCATTACTATTTTAAACACCGATCCTGGATGATATCGCGCCGACACCGCCCGGTTCAAAAGTGGCAGACCATCTTTATCATTTAAATAATCATTAATTTTTTGATTGTTTTGATTAGAAAAATCATTGGCATCAAAAGCCGGACTCGAGACTAAACTGATAATTTTACCTGTATCCGGCTGACTCACAATCACCACTGCTTTTTTTCCTTCAAGCATTTTGTAAATTTTATCCTGCCAATAAGCATCAATCGACAATTTTATCGGCGGTTTAATTTCCGGCTCCTCCCGCCCCAACTCCCGCACATATTGACCCAAAGCATCCACTTCCACCACCCGCTTACCATTTTTCCCCCTTATATCACAATCATTATAAGCCTCAAATCCTCCCCTGCCGATAATATCAGTTTTTTTTAATTTAACTTCACAACTATTTTTTTTAATATCCTCATCCGCCACCTTGCCTACATAACCAGTAATCATCGACATTGATTCACCATAGGGATATTGCCGCCTCACCTCATAGGCCAAATCCTTACCTTCAAATTTATAACCATCAAATTTTCCCGAACTTTGGTAAATTTTATTACTATCTTCCAACTTAAAATATTGATAAATACTCTCCGCCACCACTCTCCCTTTTCTGTCGACAATATCTGCTCGAGCCGCCGGAATCATACTTTCCAAAATCTTATTGGACCTAGCCACTTTAGTGTAATAACTTCCTTCAATAAAATTCAGCTTTAATACCACTGCCAACAATATCGCCAAACTCAATGCCAACCCAAACCTCAACAACCAATATTTCCATGGTAAAAAATTCTCTTCACTCATACTAACCCAACGATACCTGTTTTACTTGATCTAATAACCTTCCATCCTCTACTAAAATCCCCGCCCCTTTAATAATTACCATTCCCGGATCCTCAGCCACTACTGTACAAATCTTTGTTTCACTTTCAATCATTTCTGCCAAATTCTTCAGCTTTACTCCGTTGCCTACCAATACAATTCCCCTCTTTAAAACGTCTTCCATCAGCTCAGGCGGTGTCTCATCCAATACTGATTTGACTAACTTGACAATTTTTGTCAGCTCCAAACTCACCGCCTCATTAATCTCTGATTTAGTCAACTTAACCGACCGTGGCAATCCAGTTTCTAAGTCACGACCCCGCACCAAATTATTAGTTTCTACATCAATTTTTATTTTTTCAGCACTGTTGGGACCAATCAACATCCCATATTTCATTTTTATATAGTTAACAATGGCATTATCCAACTCCTCTCCGGCAGTTTTTGTCCCTCTACCCACTACCACTCCTCCCATCGACACCACACTTACCTCAGTTTTTCCTCCACCTACATCAACAATTACTACTCCCCCCGACATATCTGTCGGTAAATTCAATCCGATTGATGCTAATACCACTTCCTCTATCAATATCACTTCCCTGGCTCCAGATGACATTAATACCGATTTTATAGCCCTTTTTTGTACCTGATTAATAAAACTTGGCACTCCCACAATCACTCTCGGTTTAAAAAACTTGGGATACTTTGACGGCACTTCATAAATAAGTTTAAAAAAATACGACATCAAGCTCTCCAATCCTTCTAAATCAGTAATCACCCCATTTTTAATCGGACTAATCACTTCAATTTGCTTTGGTTCTCGATTCCACATCGACTTAGCCTTGTAACCAAAGGCTACCGGTCTTCCAGCGTTAGATTTTGGCGCCGACAAACCTGTCCACCTTTTTTTCTTCTGTCTTGCCAACATCGTCGGCTCATCAATCACTACTCCCCGCTCTTTTAAATAAATTAAAGTGTTATTGCTCCCCAAATCAATCCCAATGTCCCAACTAAACATTTGAGTTAAATTGGTTATTTTTCGCCCGATTATTTTAATTAACTTCACTCTAAAATTATAGCAACTTCAACCCGCCTCGGTTACAATATAAACTACTAATGAAACGTCTCAATCAAATTATTCGTTTTCTTTACCTTGGTCTTTTCTTCCTTACTCCCTTGATTTTTAACTTTCACAATTCCGAGCTCTTTGAACTTCCCAAAATGCATCTTGTCTATTTTCTGACCATCATTATCGTCTGTCTGCATTCTATCAACTGGATTTTAGGTCAAACACCATTTACTGTTAAACACTTTCTTTCCTACCCTCTACTTTTATTTTTAATTTCCCAAATCATCACCACCATTACTTCCATTGACCCTCATACTTCCTTTTTTGGTTATTATTCCCGTCTCAACGGCGGACTTTTATCCATCATTGCTTTTAGCTGTCTTTTTTATTGTCTCCTGCCTTATCTAACTCCCCGTTTCCAAAAAAATATCATCCATACTTCTCTTTTTTCCGGCCTTATAGTTGCCATTTACGGTATTCTCCAACGCCTTGGTATCGACCATCACCTCTGGATTCAAGATGTTCAAAACCGAGTCTTTTCCAGCCTTGGCCAACCCAATTGGTTAGCTGCTTATCTCTGCATTCTCCTACCTTTTTCACTGCATTTTTCACGATCTCAAAAATCTATCTTTCACTACCTGCTACCAACCACCTATTTTATCTGTCTTTTATTTACCAAATCTAAATCCGGTCTTATTGCTGCTGCCATTTCCTTAGGTATTTATTTTCTTTTTCAGTTTATTTCTGACCTCAAACACCAGAGTCTCTCCAAAACCCTTAAATCAAATCCAATTATATTCGTCTTTCTTATTCTAATTTTAATTATTCCCAACCCTCTTACCGACCGTCTCTTCCCTAAAAAATCGTCTCCCCAAACCAACCCTGCTTCTCCCCAAAACCTGATTATCACCCCTTCCCAAGATATTCGTCGACTGGTTTGGCGTGGCAGTCTTGATCTTTGGAAAAAATTTCCTATTTTTGGCACCGGCGTTGAAACTTTTGCCTATTCTTATTATTGGACCCGTCCAGTTGAACACAATCTCACCTCAGAATGGGATTTTCTTTACAACAAAGCTCACAATGAATATCTCAATTACCTTGCCACCACCGGCTTGGTCGGCTTTATTCCTTACCTTATTTTAATTTTTACCTCTCTTATTGCCCTTATCAAACACCGTCGCTCACCACTTTTCTTGCCAATTTTATCCGCTTATTTATCTATTCTTATCACTAATTTTGCTGGTTTTTCCGTAGTTATCACCTCACTTTATTTTTTTCTCCTCCCCGCTTTATTATCCTCAAAACCCAACACCTCAAAAAAACTTCCCTCTCCTAAACACAAATTATTTATTATTATCCCTTCAACCATCGGCTTATTTCTTAGCTATCTTAACTTCACCAATTATCTGGCCGATATCTATTATGCCAAATCTGAATCCAACGACAACCGCCAAAACTATCCTAATGCTTATAAACACATCAATACCAGCCTCAAATTAAATCCTCATCAACCAATTTATTTGATTCACCATGCTTTAATTTCCGCCAAAATGGCCCTGGCCACTCAAGACCAAACCTATATCACCCCTGCCATTGCTTCTGCTGACCGCTCCGTAAATCTATCCCCCGCCAACGTCAATTTTTGGCGCCAACGAGCCCAAGCCTATTATTATCTCTCCGGTTTTAGTTCCGATTACTTTATCAAAACCGTCGAATCCATGATTCAAGCCTCCAAATTAGCCCCCACTGACCCCAAAAACTATTATTCCCTGGCTCAATTTTTAGAATCCGCCAATCTTTTGGATGACGCCGCTTTTTATTACCAACAAGCCATCAAACTCAAACCCAATTATGACCACGCCTACTTTGCTCTTGGCAAAATTTATCTTCAACAAAAAAACTATCCCCTAGCTACCGACAACCTTCAACAAGCTGTTAACTTTTCCTACCCCGTCAACACCGAAGCTCAAAAATTACTCGATGACATCAAATCATCTCAATAATTCTCTTTCATATTTATATTTATTGGATTATTTCTATCTCTATCCCAAACTTTCGGGTTAAATTTTATATAATTTTCAATTTTCAATCTCTCCTGTCTATTTCTCTAACTATTCTTTCATAATAGTTTCTCTGGAACACCTTTCCCGCCATTAAATAGTTCCAATTATTCTTAAATAGGGGCGGGGCTACCCCGCCCCTATATTTATTTCCTTAGTTGAATTATATTTCCAATAAGCTATTACCTTTCCTTCAAACCTATCTCCTCTAATTTCTCCAAAAATACAACTGTGTTTATAAGCTCCAAGCGTCACGAAAAAACAACCTTGATCATATTTACATTTCCTCAACCTAATTGTCCGCCGATGATAATTCATTAAATTAATTTCTCAATTTCGGTTCTAACCATCTCTGTCCCACTCCACCGATAAAACTTTCCCCCCTCTTTTTTGATGTAATCTATAAATAACTTCCCTTCCAAATGATCCGACTCATGTTGCCACACCACCGCCTCATAACCTTCCAATTCTTTCGACTTTGACACCAATTTATTTCCTTGCATTTCCTGCCATTCCACTTTTATTTTCAAAAACCTTTTGACCGTTCCAAAATAATCCGGTACCGACAAACACCCTTCCAAAAAATCCTCCGCCTTACCCTCACTATTTTTCATTATCGGATAAACCCTATCTCCCCACACTTTTACTATTATTGGATTAATAAATACCTCAATTTTTTTATCACTTTTTTTAATTCCAAAAAACCGTTTTGATATTCCCAACTGCGGCGCCGCCAATCCCGCCGCATTCTCTCCCCGCTCCAATTCTGCTACTAATTCCTTAATTTCCTTTTTTGTCACCGCATCCAAATCTACTACTGCCTTAGCCTGCTTTCTTAGGATTTTACTCGGATAAGTCACTATCTTCATAACAGTTATTTTAACAAATCTTTCCCTCAAAGCTTAAATTTTACCCTATCGGTGATAAACTCAACTATGATCAAAACCATTTTCTTTGGTTCTTCTGAATATTCAGTCATTATTCTTCAACAACTCCTTCGCCTGCCTGATTTTGATATTCAAGCCGTCTTTACTAAACCTGATAAAGCCGTTGGTCGCCATCAAACTATTACCCCCAACCCTGTCACCATTTTTGCCACCAAAAATCATCTACCTCTTTTCCAACCCGAAGAATTTGATGATCAGCTCCGTACCACCCTTCGACAATTTCAACCAGATTTAGGTTTAGTTGTTGCCTATGGTCCGCCCTATTTTACTCAAGATATGATTGATATCCCCACTCATAAAATTATTAATATCCATCCCTCACCTCTACCCAAATACCGCGGTGCCACCCCCGGTCCTTGGCAAATTATCAATGGCGAAACCACTTCTGCTGTTACTTTTTTTCAAATCGACGCCCTTCCCGACCACGGTCCCATTATCACCCAAATCCCCCTCAAAATCACTCCCACTGAAACCGCCGCTACCTTTTACCAAAAAGCCTTTACCTTAGCCGCCACCAATCTCGAACCTGTCCTCAAATCATATCTTACTCATCCCAACTCTCTCACTCCCCAAGATCACACTCAAAAATCATATTTTCCAAAATTCACCAAAGATACCGCCAAAATTGACTGGAATTGGTCGCCGGTAAAAATTGACCGTTTTATTCGCGCTCTCCAACCCTGGCCAATTGCCTGGACTTATGTCATCAACCAACAACATCAAACTCTCAAAATGAAACTTTTTTCTGCCACTATTGCCGATAACCAACTTATTCCCCAATTAGTCCAAATTGAAGGCAAAAAACCCACTCCCTGGTCAGAAATATCAAAATACTACACCATAAAAAAGTCCTGAAATAAGGCATTTCTTATCTGCCTTAACCATTATTTTAAATTATTTTCCAAAAATTACTCTAAATTTATTCCTAATTATAGGTAAGAAATTAACATGTCTTTTATATTTATCGGAAAAACCCATAATTATTAATAAGCATTTTTTATGATAACTTCCAATATTTTTAGAACTCTTGTTTTTATTTTTTCTCCAAAAAATATTTTCATCAAATAAAATTTTTGCCTTAAATAAGACCTAAAAACAAAAAAAATTTTGCTTCTTTTTACCAAATCAAATTTCTAAAACTTAAAATTATCCCTAAATATTCGCCTTTCACTTTTTGACAAACATCTCAAAAAACTTTTTAATTATTTCAAGGAGGTAAAAAACATGCCAGCAAAAAAGAAAGCTAAAAAAGCAGTCAAAAAAGTCGCCAAAAAGAAAGTCGTCAAAAAAGCGGCTAAGAAAACCAAAAAAACTGCCAAAAAAACTAAAAGAAAATAAAAAACTTACAAAAACGGTATCTATTTTTTAGATGCCGTTTTTTGTGCTTCCGCTTCTCTCTTAATTCTCTTCAAACATTTAGTACAAAATTTACCGCTTATTCTATCCTCTCCCACTACCAATGTCACCTTCTGAATATTAGCTTTATATGTTCTTGGAGTTCGATTTTGAGCATGCGACCGCAGTCGACCGACTTTAGTCCCTTTGCCACATAAACTGCAACTTCTCATAGTAAGGTATAATATCAGAATCAACATTTTTTTGAAATATGGAAATTATTTTCAGACTCATTTCTTTTTTATTTTTGATTATCTCTATCACTCTTCATGAATTTTTTCACAGTCTGGCCGCCGACTACCTGGGCGACCCCACTCCCCGATCCCTAGGTCGACTAACCCTCAACCCCAAAGCCCACCTTGACCCTTTCGGTACTATTATCTTACCCCTAATTAACATCTTTACTGGCATCCCTACCATCGGTTGGGCCAAACCTGTCCCTATTGATCCCTTTAATTTCCGCCATCCCCGTCGTGATGAAATTATCGTTTCCCTCGCCGGTCCTTTTGCCAATCTTACTATTGCTATTACCACTGCTCTTATTCTCCGATTTATTCCCTTTATTTCACCAATTATTTACCAACTTGGAGCTCTTATGATCCTGATCAATATTTCCCTTTTTGTCTTCAACCTCCTCCCTATTCCTCCACTCGATGGCTCTCACATTTTTCTCAATCTCCTATCCCCTGAATCCAGTCATAAATGGGCTGAGGCTTTCGACCATTATGGATTTGTTCTATTAATTATCTTTGTCTTTTTACCTATCTATCAAGGACAAACCATTCTCAGTCTGATTGTCTCACCACTAACTAAATCTATTTTTCATCTGCTTTTGCCAACTCTTTAAGATTCTCTACCATCTCCTCTATTTCTTTATGACTCATTCCATGAACCTTAGCTCCTTGTTCCAAAGTCTCCATTCCCGCCGCCATACAACCAATGCAATGCAATCCATATTCCTCCACCAAAACTCTCCCCAACTTTGGGTAATTAGCCACCAAATCCCCTATTAAAATATTTTTAGTTATCTTTGTTTTTTCTTTTTTCATATCCAGATTATAACCCGTTTTAAACCTAAAATTAACGCACTAATACCGCAACTAACCGAACAACTTTTCCAAATAAACTGACAAACCACTTTATTATTGCTAGACTTAATTGTCCTATCAAAGGCATCGCTTTGAGAAGGTGTTTTTTCTAACTAAACTTCTACAAAGGAGAATTTGTGACTGTCAGGACTTTGTTCTTGGCAGGCCGGTTTTCCCCACGTTTCTTTTTAGCGTGGAAAAGCCAGTATCAAAGTCAGCCTCTGGTGGGACATTTTTTTTGAGATTTTTAGGTCAAAATTTAGAATGAAATGACATAATTTTGCCTTAAAATCCAATCCCGATTGACGATCAGTCGACATCGGGATGAGATTGATGATGAGGGTTGAATCTAAATCTTCCTTCTACTTTATAAACTTTCCACTTGATGAACTTGACAAACTAACTTCTAGCACCCAAAATCCTTTTTAATCCTCTTCAAAATCAACGGCAAAGTTTTTTTGTTTTTATTCGCTTCTTTCTTAATATTTTCTTTATATTTTTTCTCAAAATAAGCCGGTCTTTCCAAATAACTCAAAACAAAATCAACAATCTCTTTGTTTTTTTCTTTCACCCATCCCAACTTTTTCTTTTTAATCAATTCAATATTACCATCCTCTTGACCACCAATATGAGTAATCGCTACAAACGGTTTTTGACAAGCAATTGTGTCAAACAAAAAATTCGGACCCGCCTTGCCCAACACTATATCACATCCTGATAATACTTCTGCCATATTCTCAATCCATCCCAAATGAACTATCTTGACATTTTTATTGTCCCCAAATCGCTCAAACATTTTTTTATATCGTTCCACCATTCTATATGCCAATTTATCCGTCCCCGTATTAATCACCAAACCAACCTTTTTATCAATAATCATTATCAGCGGTAACAGTTTCGGCAAAGCACTAGTTCCCAAACTCCCCCCACCAACAAATATTACCGGTCGATTATCCTCAAATCCTATTTTTTTTCTTGACTCCTTATAATCATACTTCCTATACATCTCTTGTCTCGTCCACCAACCCGTCACCAACATTTGCTCCCGACTCAATCCCGCCGCCAATCCCTCCTCAACACTTTTTTCATCATAAACCAAGGTTAAATCAGCCTCTCTAATAAAAGACAAGGGGTTGATTGTCCAGGGATCAGCCGCCACCGTCCATAAACCAAATTTCTTATTTTTTTCTTTCCGCCACCTTGCCAACGAATGAGTATGAAAAAAATAAGTTGAAATCACCAAATCTGGTTTTAACTCATTTATTAACTTTCTCAGCAACGGTAAATTCATCCGCGATGATTTTTCCAACAAATCTCTTACCATCGGTCGATGAGATAATCGATGCAATAATCTGTTTGATGCCGGCATATATCTATAAGAAAATACATAAACATCTATCGCCATCGCCGTTGTTGCCTTCACCTCTCTAAATACCACTTCATAATCGTTCTCTGGCTCTTTTTCCTTCAAAAATCCATAAATCGCCCTGGCAATTGATCGATGTCCCCACGGCAATGTATCTGTCAATACCAAAATTTTCTTTTTTGCCATAACCTATTTTACCTCAAAAACCATTCTCTATTGGTATAATAAACCACCGCCTGAGTAACTCAATCGGTAGAGTAACTCTTTTGTAAAGAGTAAGTTGTGAGTTCGAGTCTCACCTCAGGCTCAAAAATCTTAGCTTTTCTGATAAAATATCAACTATGCCTGGAAGCTCAGTTGGCCCGCCTGCATCGGCTATCGCTTCAGCGATTGCGAGCAAGTAGAGCAATCCAATGCTTCGGACAGGTCATGGATTCGACCAATTACCAAACGCACTTTATTAAAAAACATGCCTGGATAGCTCAGTTGGTAGAGCATCCCCTTGGTAAGGGGAAGGTCGTGGATTCGAGTTCCACTCCAGGCTCACTATTTAATTTATAAAGTCAAAAGTTTATCAAGTTTGTCAAGTTAATTTTTAACCACTCTACAACTTTATAACTTTTAACTTTATAAACTTGTTGGAGGGTTGGCCGAGTGGTTTATGGCGCTAGTTTTGAAAACTAGTGAGCGCAAGCTCTCAGGGGTTCGAATCCCTTACCCTCCGCAATTTACACTTTTTGCAACATTTTCATTTTCATCACTAAAATCAAAGTAAATGTAATCTTAAATCCTTATGAAATTTATCACCCAATCAATTTTAAATTTAGAGTTATATAAAGCTACTTGAAAACAAGCACTAATATTCCACCAAATAACATTGGTATAATTAATTTATGGTAAACAAACAAATTCTAGATTACGTCCAAAAATCACTTGAAGGAGGATATCCAGTCGAACAAATCATCACAACCCTTACCGAACAAGGATGGAATCAAACAGAAATAAATGATGCCTTACTAAAAGTCAAAGAAATTATACAACAAAAATCCACTATACCACCCGCACCACCTGTACCACCAAGAAAATCTAAATGGAACGTTGAGTTAAAAAGTTTATCAGTCTCGCAAATTTTACTTTACCTCGGCGGAATTATTGTCGTACTTGCCGGCCTAATTTATATAGGAACCAACTGGTCTCAATGGGGATCATTAGCACGAATTTTTGCAATTCTTCTCCCAATGTTGATTTGTTATGGAACTGGTACCTCAATGTTTTTTAATAACGAACAAAGAAAACAAGGTATTATATTTTTGGTAGTTGGGTCATTACTTTTTCCACTTTTTTTGTTAGTTACATTTAGAGAATTAAAAATATTCACTAGTTCATCTAACTACGACCTCGGTCTAACTATTTCACTCCTATCACTTATTCTTTATCTTGTTTCCAGTTCTATTTTTCGCTTTCCTATTTGGGCTTTTCTCTATCACAGTATAGGTTTATCTGTTTTTTATTTCTTCCTCAAGTTTATTGGTATCGTTGATGGACACATAATGGCTTGGTTATTTCTTATTCTTGGAACAGTATATTTATTTCTAAGTTTGTTTTACGACAAAAGTGAACAAAAAGACGAAGGACACTACTCTTACACCATCGGCACTCTAGTTATTATTCTCTCTCTCATCAGATTATATAACGAAACATTTAATCAAAAGGAATATCTAGCTTGGATACTTTTCCTTCTCGGAATAGCATATTTTCTTGTTGGTATTTTTTACGAAAAAAACAATTTCAAAAAATACTGTCAAGCTCCATATCTTATCGGCACAGGAACTGTATTCTTTTCACTTTTACGACTTGCATCCGAAGGCACTCTATTAAGATATTTTACTGGCAACACCGCAAGCCTTGACGAAGATACCATTTGTTGGTCAAACTTCATTATTGGTATGATTTACCTTATATTTGCGTACATTATTGAAAAATTAAAAAATATTGGATTTAAAGAAGCATTAAAACAGAGAAACTTTTTCAACATCGTCGGTCCACTTTGGGTTCTTGGTACCATATTCTATCTTGGACTTGGTGGTAAAAAACCAGTTTATGAAACATTACTCCTACTATCCAGTTTAAGTTTTATTTTTGGAAGTATTCCAAGATTAACCAGACAATATCTTTACATCGGAACAATATTCTTAATAATTTATATTATTTCTATTGGTGGAGAATACTTTCAAAATGAAGTCGGTTGGCCGATTACACTTTTCATCGCTGGTCTTACTTCAATGGGTATTAGTATTTTTATGGAAAAAATTAGACGAAAATATTTTACAAACCAAGGGTCTAACCATTCACAAATCAATTTTGACCACAAGCTATAAATTTCACCCTCATACTCTACTTACTGGAATAATTAAAATATTAAAATAGTAACGAAATAATTCTATCCCGCTCAACAAAATCTCAATTTTTATAAAAAACTGGCTAAATAAAAATTTTTAAGTCCAAATCCCTTACCCTCCGCCAATTTTTAAATTCATTTTTTTTAGTAATTATTGCTTCACCCTTGCTTTCCACCGATAAATCATTAAAAATAAAAATATGCAACTATATCGCTTCAGTCCAATAAAAGATGAACAACAACTACGTAAGACTGTTATTTATATTGCCAACGAAACTTCAAAATTGTCAAAAAAAATTATCGGCAAAATTCTACCAATAAAATCATTGACTGTTTTTTCTCATTATCCAGATGAATTTGAAAAATTATCAGAAATAACAAAAACAATAGGAAATTTCCTTAATGAAAATAATGGTCCACGTATTATTCTTCACAAACCAATAAAAGTGGGAAACAATACCATCATCCATCTCCGAATCAGAAAACCCGACCCTTACCGTATGCAAGTTGGCTGTAATGATTTTGAAATTATAGATTACAACACTTTCAAAAATGAAAATCTATCCAAACACACAAACAACCTTAGGCTGATAAAGAGATCAAATTATGAGATGATAGAATTTTTTGACCCTGACTTCGACATCTTGGCTTATGTAGTATCAAAATAAAAAGTTAAACATTTTAACCATCCAAAAAATTATTAATCCATACAAACAAATATGAAAAATAAAATCATTACAATCAGCCTTATTGCTTCAACCATCGGTTTATTAGGTGGCTACACCATTGCCTCATTTTTGAAAAACGATTCATCCAACTTGATTCAAAATCAAAACAGAATTCAACAAAGACGAAACCTAAACAAAGGTAATTGCCTGGCTGATGATTGCTTAACAGTAGACAATCTTGATTATCCGGTTGGCGATTTGTCTCAACAAGCCAAAGAAGCCCTAATCGAAGCCATAAATGATGAATATAAAGCACACGCTCTTTACGAAAAAACTATTGAAAAATTTGGTTTTGTAAGACCATTTTCAATGATTATTCGCGCCGAAGAACAACATATCTCTTCATTAAAATCACTTTTTGATAAGTATGGACTGGAAATTCCGAAAGATAATTGGACCAACAAAGTTTCTGTAGAAAAAACCATCCAACAAGCCTGCCAAACGGGAGTTGACGCAGAAATAGCCAATGCAAAATTATATCAAGACAAATTATTACCAATGGTTTCTGATTATGAAGACATTAAATTGGTTTTCACCAATCTAATGAATGCTTCCCAAGAAAAACATCTTGTCGCATTTGAGAGGTGTAATTAAATCTATTTTCAAAAAATATACTTCATTTAACAGAAACTACGGTACATCAAAATCATGAAACCAGAAATTCAAAAACCAAAAGTTGGTGTTGGTATCATGATTTTAAAAAACGGAAAAGTTTTGCTCGGTAAACGCAAAGGTTCCCATGGCGAAGGTGAATTTGCTTTCCCAGGAGGACATCTGGAATATATGGAATCGTTTGCAAATTGTGCCAAAAGAGAAATTGCAGAAGAGTGTGGTATCAAAGTTAAAAATATTCGTTTTCAGTTTCTCGCCAACATTACAAAATACACTCCAAAACATTACGTCCATATTGGACTTCTTGCCGATTGGAAAAGTGGTGAACCTAAAGTTTTAGAACCGGACAAATCTGAATCATGGTCATGGTACAACATCACTCATCTCCCCTCCCCAATTTTTGAAATGTGTCAATTAGCCATTGATAGCTATAAAAACGGCAAAATTTATTTTGATATTCCTGATATATCAACTTAGTTCAATAATCTAAATATCTCATCCCACAGTCAAATCTCAACAAGCTTAGTTTCTATCTAAATGTTACCCGTATCGATAATAAATTTCCCTTTTCATCAAAAAATAGTATCATTATTTTAACTAGTTTTTTTAAAATTTTAAAAATTAATTCCCCAGTTAGATGAATGCCAGAAATATTATCAAAATCCTTACTTTGATTACTGTTTTATCTGTTGGCTATTTTATCTATAACCAAAGAAAATCCCAACGTCTCGCCCAAATTGAAATTGACAAAAATACCATCGACTCCTACGAAGACTGTGTTGACAAAGGATTTTTTCCCACCAAAACCGTCTATCCTCCCACTTGCACCACCAACACCGGTCAAACCTTTACTCAAGATATTGGCAATGAACTTGACAAAAAAAATCTTGCTAAAGTTTCTTCCCCTCGACCCGGTCAAAAAATTGCCTCTCCTTTATCCATTTCTGGATCCGCTCGCGGCAATTGGTTTTTTGAAGGAAATTTACCCATTAAATTGGTCGATGCTAATGGTAAAACTATTGCCTCCACTACCGCCGAATCCTTAGGAGATTGGATGACCAACGATTTTGTTGATTTCACCGCCACCATCAAATTCAAACCCCCTTATGGTTCGGGTAAACTAATCATTCAAAAAAGTAATCCCTCCAATCTACCTGAAAACTCCGACCAATTAGAAATTCCCATTCGCTTTGAAATCTAAAAAACCGCCAAAAATCCCCTACCTTGTTTACAGCTTTGCTTTCGGATTAATTTTTATTTGTCTAAGTTTAAGTATTATTCGTCTTATTCAAACCCGACCTAACCCTGATACTTTTTCTAACCAACCCTCTTCACTTTCTACCCTTCCTGAACATCAAATTACATGGGAACAGGCCGAACAACTCATGGCCAACTGCGATATCAAATCTATTTTTCAACAACACAATCTTAAAGTCACTCTTCGCAGTAAATCAGATCAAATTTACTACACCATCGAACCAGAAATCGATGCCATTATGAAACTGGCCCAAAAATACCAAGGTCCTTGTGATATTATCCAAACCATCGCCACCGAATAAACCCTAGACTTATAGTTTTTTTGTTGATAATATCCCTCATTCTATTTTTATGTCAAAAGAAAATTTTTTACCTCTTCAACTTGACCACCCTCAATCACTCCCTATTTTAGAAATTCATCGTCGCTTCAAGGAAGAACCTGCCGGCTTTCGACTCAAATATCAACAAGTTCGTTGGAGCCGTCACAAACCATCCCATATCACTATGTATGACTGGCAATCACCCAGGCTTTTAGGCCGTGATGCCAATAATCTAGAACACTGTTACCTCACTTATCAAAACGCTCTCAATTTTATTGACACTCAAAACAAATCAGATGCTTCCATTAAATTTACCCCAGAAGAACAATCACTTTTACTGCTTATGGCCGAAACTCACGACTGGGGCGAAGGAGTCACTAAAAAAGGTGATATCAACGCCGAATTTAAAACCAGTCAAGATGAACAAGACGAACTTTCAGTTCTCAAACCAACTATTGTTTCTGTCCTTGGAAATACTCCCGAAATCAATCAACTGGCCGAAAAGATTATTTTTTATTTAAGCTCTGAAGCTAAAAAAACTAAAATCGGTCAAGCTTTTCATGCCATTGAAGAACTTGGTTATCTTCAAACCAGTCTTAGGTGTTGGCAAAAAGCCCCTCAATTTTCTCAAACCGACCCGATTTTATCCATAAAACTTCAAATCATTGCCAATAGTGTTGCTATGGGGGGTCATATTGATTCACTTGCCCAAGTTTCTCAAGATTACCCTTATGTCAAAACTTTTCTCAAAAACAATAAATATTTAATTAACCAAGTTTTTGATATGGACAAAGACATATTCAATCACTATGATTTACCGGAAAGAATTGAAACCTACAAAACTAAATTCTATCAAGCTAAATCCAACTGGCGCCGCTGGTCAAAATCAAATCTCTAATTAATTAATGTTAAAATAAATTGTCTAAGTTATTTTGCCCATTATAGATTTATCGGAGGTCTTTTATGAACACTCGTCTCACTGGTACCAATTTAATTATTTCCCTCAAAATCCGTCGTCTTATCAACGATAAATTCACCTCCAAATTAGAACAAATTTTACCTCAATACCGTCAAAATCTCAAAAAAGCCTCTCTTTCCATTCACCGAGACAAAAAATATAAAAACTATACTCTTAAATTTGATATGTCTCTGCCCGGCTCCAAAAAACCAATCTTCGCTCAAACCTCTCACCAAGACCTCACTGCCGCCATCGTTGACCTTCGTGAAGCCATCGAAAAACAAATCAAAAAATACAAACAAGATCAAGTCAATTACAGCTTAGGCTAAATACTTGATAAACTCGAAGGAATTGATAAACTATCACCATGTCTAAATCCAAAAAAACACCCAGAATTTTGGTAGCCCTGCTCTGTTCTGTTTGCGGCGCTCAAAATTATCTGACCGAAAAAAATAAAACCAACACTCCCGACAAACTTAAATTTGTCAAATATTGCAAATGGTGCAAAAAAAGGACCGAACACAAAGAATCCACCAAACTCAAATAATCTCTAGTCTGGAAAATATCTACATTTCCCCGCTTGAAACTTGCAATTTATCTTGCCGGTATTGTTACACCACCAAAACCCCTCAATCTCTCTCCAATCAACAAATCCTAAATTTTATCAATCGTTATTCCAAATTTATTCATAAATCTTATTTCTTAAATCTTAAATCTATTATCTTTTGTGGTGGTGAAGTTTTTTTACGTCCTGATTTCCCCAAACTAGTCAATAAATTGATCGATTTAGACATATTTATCACCATCATTACCAACGGCACTATTAACCATCTAAAAGACATAAAAAATCCCCATAATTGCCAAATTTTAGTTTCTCTGGATGGTCCTAAAACTATCCACGACCAAAATCGCGGTCAAGGTAACTTTGATAAATCTATCAAATATATCAAACAAGCTCAGAAACTTGGTTTCCCTATCGGGATTATGTTTTTAATTACCAAAGACTCCTACCCCTACCGCAATTCCTTTCCTAAATCCCTCACTAAAGCCCTAAAGCTCTATAACTCTAAAGCTCTAAATTTTACTTATCTCACTGACCGCCATCTCTCCCTGACCCCCAACCAGTGTCTTGATATCAAACTCCATTACCCTACCTTCCCTGCCAAAAATTTTGGCTGTTTCCAGCTCTCCCTCCAATCCACCGGCATCATCACTGGTTGTTGTGAATCATACCTACCTTTAGGTAAAATCTCCGACCACCCCTCAATCTATATCAACAACTTCCTCAATTCATTAAATACTTGTAACTCTTGTTCTCTACGATCTACAATCTACGATCTACAATCTAACTGTCACGGTTGTTGCTATCCCGATTATCTTTGCGGCTATCCCCGCGAATTTAACCAACCCAACTGCCACCATCTTATAAAATTATTTAATTCAACAAACCCTCCATCCCTTGCAACTGCAAAAAACACTTCCCTTAATCTTAACAAGGAAGCTAAATTAAAGATTAAAAATCCCCCTGTAAAGGGGGAAACTCTGCGAATGTAGAGAGGGGGTTTAGTTATTAGAAATAATTAATCATTATGATTCCTTTCTCTTTTTTCATCAAAGAATATACCACCCAATTTATCCGCCAATTTTTTATTAACAAAAATTTCCACGAAGTTGATACCCCCACTCTTATGCCCTATATCCCCATCGAACCCAACCTTTACCCTCTCAAAACCTGTTGGCACCAAAAAAATTTAAAACTTTATCTATCTACTTCACCCGAAAGCTCACTCAAAAAATTAATCGCCCAAGGTCTTGGCAATTGTTTTTCTATTAGCAAAGTTTTTCGCGACTTGGAGGACATCGGCCCCACTCACAACTTGGAATTTTCTATGTTGGAGTGGTACGAAATGGACAAAACTTACCTAGATATCGCTCAAACCACCCAACAACTGGTTATCACCGTTTATCATCAAATTTTAGCCAAACTTAACCAACCTCAAACCAACATTCTAACTTACCAAAGTCATCAAATCGATCTTACCCCACCCTGGCCTCAAGCCACTCTGTCTCAACTTTTTCAACAATTTGCCGATATCAATTTATCTCAAAATCTCACCACCGATCAAATCATTGCCACCGCCGCTGCCAAAGGCTACAACACTAACGGTATCACTACTTGGGAACCGCTCTATACTCAAATCTTCATCAACGAAATCGAATCCAAACTCCCCCAAAACAAACCTTTTATCATCCTTGACTATCCTACCCAACTTTCTCCTTTATGCCTTCCCTGCCCCAATTCTCCCGGCTTCAGTCAACGGTTTGAGTTCTACATTGGTGGTATGGAAATCGGCAATGCCTATACCGAACTTAACAACTCAAATATATTGCAACAAAATTTAAACACCGAAACTAAATTCCGTCGAAAACATAAACTGCCCATCCACCCCTACGATCAAGAATTTGTCAATGCTTGTGGTCAACTCCCTCCTTGCGCCGGCATTGGCCTGGGAGTCGATCGTTTAGCCATGCTCTTTGCCGACACCTCCCATATCGAAGACGTTATTTACTTCCCCACTTCCTCTTTTTTGAAAAAATCATAAATCGTCATATAATCAATCATGACCAAAACTTCAACCTCAAGTTTAAAAACTACCAAACCCATCAAACCCACCCCAGCTAAATTTCCTCAACCTAATCTGCCCAAATTCTCCGGTATTAAACCCGACTCAAATTTCCGCCCCACCGGTCGTTTTCAAACCATAAATCGCTCCCGCCGCTAAAGTTTACATTCCTTCACTTTTTTGGCCACCACTTCCCAATTTTCACAAGGAATTATATTTATGTCCTTTCTTTTAGTCTCAACATTATCATACAAATAAATCACTCCTTTATATTTCTTGCCAAAAAAATCTGTCAAACCAGGATTATCATCTACAATTCCCACTATTTGTGGGTATAAATATTCCAACACCTTTGCCTTCCATTGATTTCCATTTCTCCTATGGATATTCTTAGGCTTAGTAATTATCGGCGCTTCCGGAAAATTATTCTTCTTCAGCCAAAACCGTGTTCCATGAATAACTCTTTTTGGTCTCACCGTTATATATGCCAATATTGGAATTATTTTATTAATTTCTTTTACAAATTTATCCGCCCCTTCAATTAAAGGAAGATCTTTTTGAGCTTCGCTCGAATGAATTATGTCTTCCAAAATTTTTGTAGCTTCATCGCCCTGCCAATACGGAATACTATTTGTATGCTTATATTTTTTAGAAATCTCAACTGCCGTTAAACTTTCTGGATTACCCAACTTTTCCATTAATTTTTCAACCACAACCTTGATGGTAAAAGACAACGTTTCATCAATATCCAAAGCTAAACCTTTGATCCCCGCCGTTTTAAGTTTCCTCTTTAAGGAAACTATTTCTTTACTTTTAATTTTCATTATTTTTACAATTTAATCCAAAAAAGTTATTTCTTTCTTAGGACGAGCCACTTTAGCTAATTCCACTCCTGCCTCCTTCAACAACTCTCTCACTCCACCAACATCCGGATAATCCATATAAGTTACAAATCTCTTAATCCCGGCATTAACAATCATCTTAGCGCAAACAATACATGGTGAATGAGTGCAATAAATTGTCCCTCCGTTAATATCCTGACCATACTTCCCTGCCTGAATGATGGCATTTTGTTCCGCATGAATCGCTCGACAAATTTCATGTCTCTCCCCGGATGGAATTTTTAATTGGTTTCTCAAACAACCCAACTCCAAACAATCCGGCAACCCTGCCGGCGCTCCGTTGTAACCGGTTGTCAAAATTCTTCTATCCTTAACTATAATTGCTCCCACATGATGCCTCAAACAAGTTGATCTTTCTGCCACCAAAGCCGCAATTTTAATAAAGTATTCATCCCAACTCGGCCGTATATAATCTGATTTTTGAACAATATTTGTTTTCTTGGTTTTCATATTTTTAAAATATTTAATATTTTTTCAACTTTCTTATTTAATTCCTCTATCGTCCCATTATTCTCAATCAAGAAATCTGCCTTCTCAATGCATTTTTTCAGATTTTGCTTATTTGAATCCTCCGATTCCCATTCTTTTTTCTCCGATGCCACAAATTCAGCTAAACTAATCTCATCAGTCACCGTTCCCCTCTTAGAATTTCTCTCATATCTCAACTTTTGATCTGCATCCACCGCTAATAATACAAATTTACCTTTTTTCTTCAATAATTCAATTTCCCCCACCGTCCGAATACTCTCAATAATACAATTTTTTTTCGATACCGAAGCTCTTTTAAACAATTCCTCTGCTACATAAGCACTACCATATGTCTCTCTTAACTCATTGGCTACCTTTATTAAATTTTCCCTATTGTTCTCCCAACCCCGCTTTTCTATTTCCTCAGTCAACAATGCTCTGGCCGAAAAATGCCCAAACCTTTTTTGAGCCACCAAATATTCCACCACCGTTCCTTTGCCAGCCCCATTTGTTCCTGTAATTCCAATTATGACCATTTGGATTAATTTACCATTATCCCCACCTCAAAACAATCAATCAAACACCTTTACTAATCCTTTCCTCCTTTACCTTTCCTACTATCAACCCATAATAAACTTCTGCCGTTTTGTCAAAAAAACTCTCATCAACTTTGGCTGTAAGATCAACATTTTGACCTTGTAACTTTGTTACCACCTCATCTCCACAAATTAACCCCAACACATCCTTACTATCAAATTTTCGCTTCCCAAATTTTCCTAAACCATAATAAGGTTCATTATCATAACCTCCCCCTGAGTTATTTTCACCCCCACTAACTAAAATAAAAGCCGATGCCTCTTTTAACTTATCCATCACTTCACCTACAACTTCTCCTTCACTTGTTTGAAATAAATTGCCCACATTAAGGGCATCTTTAATAAAAGAAACCGTCCGATCATGCATCAATTCAATTATTTTATTTTCCTCTTCACTTCCAAAAAATTTAACCATTCTTTCTAAATCTGGAGACACATCATAAGCCTTAAAAATATCCAACACCTTTTTGGCTTCATCATTATTAACAAATATCCCCTGATTTTCCTTCAAAAATACTCTTCCTATGTTACCCAACACTACCGCATCTCCCACAAACCCCTCACTTGCATTTTTTTCAGCCTCTTTTTTAACAGACACATGTCTCAATCCCATATTATTTTTTTCTAAAAATAACAAATCCGCCATCTCAAACTCTACCGGTCGTGTCAACCTCTCTTGACCTAAATTTAACTCATTCAAAGAAGCTCCAGTCTCTAACATACATATCTCAAAATACTAACAAGAATATAATAACAAACTTCATACAGGTCCGCCAGGAGTCGTCCCGATTTATCGGGATTGGAGACTGCTTGTGATGCAGGTCCGCCAGGAGTCGAACCTGGAAAAGCAGTTTTGGAGACTGCTGTGATACCATTTCACCACAGACCTAAAACTTTCAGTGGACCCAAGGGGATTCGAACCCCTGACCTTCCCCATGCCATGGGGACGCGCTACCAACTACGCTATGGGCCCTAAACACACGCAGGCGGGTGAGCCCTTGATGTCTGCTATTTTAGCAAAAAACACCATCCCTTTCTACTGCCCATCAATCAGTGGTAACAAAAATTCAGGAGTATCACGACCGTACGTATACATATACGAACTTTTAACAGAAGAAGCCATATCGTTAATAACATCCTCAATACTTTTCTTCACATCACCTCCCATATTGTCCAGTCTTTCAAAAAAATCAGCATATAAATAAGCCTCAAACTCTCTTTTCTCAAAAACCAAACCAGGATAATTACGAAGTTGCAATAGATGTAAAGCTTCATGTGAATAAATACTCTCTGAATAACCTAAACTAACAGTATTGGGATTAATAAAAATAGTATTAGGGTATGAAGATGCTACAAAACTAGTTGCTCCTGAATTATTCTTAAATATATCCCCAAAAGAAATCTTTCCATTTACCCCCATAAACAAATATTTATCTAATTCCTCAAAATTATCTACTTTCTTTACCTCAGGATATATACTTTTCATCAACCTTGTTTTTTCTTCTCCAGAACTTCTCCATAAATCAAAAGATTCTGGAATTTCATACTGACTCGCTATTTTTGCTTGTTCAACCGCAATATAATCGGCTATTAAATCCAAATTATCATCTGTCAAATCCAACTCCATCCCAGTTTGATACGCCCAAAATCGCTTATTATCGGCATATAAATCACTAACATCATGAATCCTTCTACTTGGATTCCGTGAAGCTATCTCTCCAGATAAAAGGGAATATGATACTGTTGGTTTATTAGGATCAAAATTTACTCCATACTTATCAAAAATATCCACTCTACCAGGCCCAACAAAAGTTACTCCACCAACATTTATCAACTCTCCTCCATTTTCTAATTGTTTCACTAATAATTTTCCACTATCCGTCAACGGCTCAACCACCCCAGTCACCGCCCCCAACTCATCCGCCGTCATTGCCTTGGCCGCCGCTTTAGATGTCAAATCAACCCCCACCTCCACTATCTCCTCCCCAGCTTTACCAAATATCCTTCCTATCTTCATTCCCGCCTGTTGAGTCAATTCTACTGCTTCATCCACTAAACTGTTATATATAACCGGGTTAGATAATCTAGCCTGAATTTCCAAACATTTTGCAGAACCAGGATTATCCTTGCAAATCGCCAATCCATAAATCATCTCCCCCATATCCACAACACTATCTGCTGTATTCAAAATCTGATATATTTTCCCCGCCACTCCCCCACCAGCCGCTAATGTAGCCATTTTTGTCATTGCCAAACTCCCCAAAGAATAGTAAGCGCTAGTCACTGCCGGAGCCGCAGCCACCCCTCCCGCCACCACCGCCGGCGCCATAATTACACCTCCAATAATTGCCGCGTTTACATTTCCTTTATCAACATACTCCTTTTGACTTATATCACTACAAAAAGACGGATTATTCGGATCAGCTGTCACCGGTTGACAATAAGTTGAAGCACATTCCAAATCCGACTTACATAAAGCTCCAGCCGGTTTTTTAATATTAATTTCCAATTTTTCACATATCTCTGACCTCTGATTACATGACCACCCTTCTGGACAAGCTGTTTCCGGATCATAAATCGAAGCTAAACCATAACTAACTGACTTACACTTAATCTCATCTGATTTAATTCTTTTTAATTCCAAATTTGAAATACACTTAAAGTTAAAACAACTTGTTGATTGAGGACACTCATAACCTACTATTCCTGGCAAACAACTATCATTTTCTTTTTTAGGTGGAGTTACCCTTTCGCATCGATTAGTTAAACAATAATGTCCTGAAGTACTATCACAATCAACCTGATCCCAACCCGTTGGGGTACATTTTAATACCGCTCCAATACTAAGACACTTTTGACTACCAAGTGGTTCTCCATCACAATTTAAGTTAGTCGGCTGACAGCAAATCGGAGCCGCTGAGTCGTTCCTGTCACCACAATCTGAGCTTTCAACCGCCTTTCCACCTGACTTCTCACAAAGAGATAAATTCTGACACTCTCCTCCCAAAGATGCACAAGTTGGTTTAGATTTAACACAAGCACCATTTACACAGTTCTCTTTACATCTTTCCGAAGAAATCTTCTTACCTTGAGCATCCTTCGTTTCTAACCACCACTCAGTTATAAATATATTCTGAAATTTTTTACACTCTTTGGTTGTCCCTAACGTTGATTGATTACATTCACCTGTTGTCTGGTTACATCCACCACTATCACACTTTATTGATCTTTTTTTCTCACCATTCACATAATAATCAGACCATATATCATCACCACACAACCAATAAGCCGGCACACATCCCTTATCAAATCCGCACCCTTTTGTTTTTATACATTCCAAAAAAGTTGTACACCCACCACAATTACTACTACTACAAGTACTAATAGATGTTGCTGTCGACGCCGTCTTTTTAACACAGTAATTTCCACTGTAATCCCATTTACAACCAGCCGCAGTACAGTTAGAAACTGTGCCACAATTACCACAGTTAGTATCAGAACAAATTGAAGTTAAAGTTGATAGTTTAGTGTTTACAGTTACTACTACTTCAGCCGTTTTTCCATTTACTGTCTTAGCTGTTAAAGTTGCTGTTCCAATACTCTTTGCTATTACCATTCCTGTATCTGACACACTGGCTATTAAATTATTACTGGTTGACCAAGTTACTGTTTTGTTAGAAGCGTTCTCTGGTTCTACTGTTGCTGTTATCTGTTGTTTCTCTCCGACATACAAACTGATTTTACTGGCACTTAATTTAATTCCTGAGGGATTAATAGTTGCTATTGTTTCAGTATTAGTACACCCAGTACTATCACTACAACCAGCTCCATTCAAACATCTTTCAGAAATTATTTTTCTACCACTGGCATCATATCCCTCATACCACCAATCTTGAAGAAAAACCTTAACGCACTTTCTGCTCTTAACCCTATCTATGCTATTGCACTGACCAGTATTCCCACTATCACACCTATTCTCACATTTTATAGTTCTAACCTTCTCACCATTGGCATCATAATAGTCCGAATAAGTATTATCATCCCCACACCACCATCTCGATACTAACTTAACCTTGGCTTTACATTTAACAGAGTTTCCCGGCACCGCATAGACAACACAGTCCCAGTTATACTCTTTATCGACAGGATACTGGTCATCCCAACTGATACCACCAACCTCACACGCTTCAATTCCACTTGGAGCCCGATTCACACTCTTACCATTACTACTACCACATTTAGCTTTAATTATACTACAATTAATATCCTTCCCTCCATCAATCCCTTTGCAAACCCATTTAAATTCAGTATCGGTATCGTCAGTATCTTCAAAAGTCCCAGCTGAACACGTGTTAAATACAGGCGAACATTTACCATTAATTTTTACTGATATTAGTGGCGTTACTTGTGGTACACAAGCACCACCAACCCACTTACAACCAGCCGCAGTACAGTTAGAAACTGTAATACAATTACCACAATTGATGGAAGAACAAGCGGGTACTGCCACTATACAAGCTCCATTACTCCATGTACACCCAGTTAACTCAGGATTAATACATTCATCATAACTACAAGAACCACAATTATCGTTAGAACAAGTACTAGCTGGTACTGGTGAAGTTGAGGATGATGTTATTTCTGTTTGACAAACTTTATTAACACACTTATTACTCTTACACTCACGATTATCAAGACAACTATTTCCATCATCTTTTTTAGAAACACATTTGTAGGAAGCATTACAATACTCTGAAGGTTTACACATCCTATCATCAGCAAAACCAACATCATAACCGTCATTGGTATTTTTACAATCAGTTTCAATTGTCATCTTACAACAAACTGGAGTTAAACCAGAACAATCAGTGTTAGGAATTACAGTCCCTTTACGTTCATATGAACATACCGAACCTCCTGAAACACACCTGCCTCCTTGAGGAATACATAATGACTTAGATGGAATTGAGGTTGGTTTGGCTTTGAAACAAGTAGCCGTCGTCCCACCATTTCTACCTAAACATTTCCATCGATATTCATAAGTAGTATCAGGTGTATCCTGAAAAGTCCCTTCCTTACACCTGTTAACAGCTGAAGTGTCACATTCACCATTAACTAAGCTAGATGCAGGTGTTGCTACCTGTGGTATACAAGCACCACCAGCCCATCTACAACCAACTTGTTGGCTACATTGAGCTTGATTACAATTACCACAGTTAGAAGCAGAACAAGTTGGAGATGGTACTGCTGATATCGTCTTTTTAATACAGTAATTTCCACTGTAATCCCATCTGCAACCAGCTTTGGCATTACAATCAGAAATTGTGCCACAATTACCACAATTAGTATCAGAACAAATGGAGACTGATGCCGATGATGATGATGATGTTGTTGTTGATGTTATTACTTCTTTTACACACTCTCCATTTTTACAAATCTCACCAGATGGACAATCAGAAGTAGACCAATTTCCCTTAAAACATTTTTTTAACTTTCCATCAGGTGTACAAGTTGATGGATCGGTAGACCTACAACCAAGACATCCCTTACCTGTAGAGTTACACCCTAATTCACAATTCATTATAAATTTCCAACCAGTACCCGAATCATTACATTGATTTAAAACCGAATTACCACATTTATATTCCTTAGCAGTACATATTGACTTAACCGGAATCGATTTTACAGATGTACCTCCAGTTTCACCATCAATCAACATTGCTTGATTAACCACCGCCGCCCTACTCCTATTTTCCTGATTCCGTTGAACCAGTTTCGTAGCTACCGGCAAAGACACTGCTATTATCAACATTCCCACCAACACCGTTAAGTTAACCAACCCTTGCTCTTTCCGGTTAATTATCATTCTCAACAATTACCAAATTTTATAAACTACTGTGATACTTTTTGATACACTAATTAAATTTTCAACCATCGAAGTGCTTACCGTACTGGAATTATCACCAGCATCATCAGTAATTGCCACTACCCCACCCAACCGTTTACCTGCAGACCTAGCAATTCGTTTAGCCTTTTCCAAAGCATCTTTATAGACATCATCTCTCAACCTTTGTTCCACCCCCGCAATGTCACTAGACTCAAAACTAACATTAGAAACAGTACTTGCTCCTCCCATGTATAACTTTTTTATCAAGTAATCAACCTCATTAACTCTTTTTGTTTTAACACTAAAAGCATTTGCTACCGTATAACCGTTAGTTCCTGGCGTAACCTGATTAAACGTCTTTTTAATCTCCACATCACTCCCTCCCATCTCCCTCACCAAAGTAATCAATTTATTTATTCCTGCCACTCCATCATCAATCGCCTGTGAAGCATCAACGCCAGTATTTACTCTGGTAACTATAAAACTAACTCTATCAGGTTTGGCTGTAATCTCAGCCCTACCTGTCACCGAAATTGTCGAAGTTGTTCTCGTTAACCGATATAGTATCGTCACACTCAAACACAAAATTAAAACCAAAAGAATCAAAACAACCTTATTACTATTTGATTTAGAAATAAAACCTTGTTTAGTTAAATTTAGTTCATTTTCCATAATTAATTAAATCACAACCTAAAATTAAATCAATTAACTTCCACTACATTTATGTGCTACCATAACTTACTATGACTATCACTAAAGCCGTTATTGCCGCTGCTGGTCGCGGCACTCGTTTTCTGCCCGTAGTTAAAGCTTATCCCAAAGAACTTGTTCCTCTTATCTCCAAACCTAATATTCAATATCTGATTGAAGAAGCTATTGGTGCTGGTATTACTGAAATTGCTATTGTTCATCGTCTTGGTGAAAATTCAATTGAAAAATATTTCTCTCCCGACCCTGAATTAGAAAAATATCTTACCGAAACCAACAAACTTGATTATCTTGACAGTCTCAAAAACATTTGGTCTCAAGCCAAACTTACCTTTATTCCTCAACCTATCAATCTTCCTTATGGCAACGGCTCTCCGATTTTGGCCGCCAAAAACTTTATCGGCACTGATAATTTTGTCTATATGTTTGGCGACGATCTTACCGTTGAACCCACTCCCGGTCAATTTTTATCCAAAATGATGGCTACTTTTGATCAATATTCCCCGGCTTCAGTTATCGCCGTCAAAGATGTCGGCTCCGAAGAAATCAGCCGTTATGGCTCCGCTCAATATATGGATGATCCAAACTATCCTCATCGTATTTCCGCTATGTTAGAAAAACTCCCGGCTGACCAAGCTCCCTCTACTTTTGCTCAAGGGGGTCGATTTGTTCTCAACAACAAAATTATCTCCGTCTTAGAAAACCAACCCACCGGCCAAGGCAACGAACTTTGGTTGGCCGACGCTCAAAATTATCTTGCCAAAAATGATGTCGTCCTTACCCAAGCCTTTGAAGGTTCCGAAGATTGGTTGACCACCGGCGACCCCCTTCGTTGGCTTATTGCCAATATCACCCTCGCCCTCAACGATCCCCATCTAAAAGACGGCTTAATCGAATCTATTAAAAAATTAACCTAATCTCTATTTATTTTTGAATCATAAATCTTCTTCTCAAACCGTCACTAAAGCCGTTATTGCCGCTGCTGGTCGCGGCACTCGTTTTCTGCCCGTAGTTAAAGCTTATCCCAAAGAACTTGTTCCTCTTATCTCCAAACCTAATATTCAATATCTGATTGAAGAAGCTATTGGTGCTGGTATTACTGAAATTGCTATTGTTCATCGTCTTGGTGAAAATTCAATTGAAAAATATTTCTCTCCCGACCCAGAACTAGAAAAATATCTTACCGAAACCAACAAACTTGATTATCTTGACAGTCTCAAAAACATTTGGTCTCAAACCAAACTTACCTTTATTCCTCAACCTACCAATCTTCCTTATGGCACTGGGTCCCCTCTTTTAGCCGCCAAAGATTTTATCGGCGCCAACCCATTTGTCTATATGTACGGCGACGATCTTACTGTCGAACCAAAAACCGGCCAATTCTTGACTCGTATGCTCCAAACCTTTGATCAATACCACCCCGACGAAATTATCGCTGTCAAAGATGTTGGTCCTGAAGAAATCAGTCGTTATGGCTCCGCTCAATATATGGATGATCCAAACTATCCTCATCGTATTTCCGCTATGTTGGAAAAACTCCCGGCCAATCAAGCTCCCTCCACCTTTGCTCAAGGCGGTCGGTTTGTCGTCACCCCCAAAGTCTTTGACCTGCTCGAACACCAATCTCTCTCCCGCGACGGTGAACTCTGGTTTTCCGACGCCAGCAATCAACTTGCTAAAATCGGTATTGTCCTCACCCAAGCCTTTGAAGGTGCCGAAGATTGGTTGACCACCGGCGACCCCCTTCGTTGGCTTATTGCCAATATCACCCTCGCCCTCAACGACCCCAACCTAAAAGACAGTTTGACTGAATTTATTAAAAAATTAACCTAATCAACTCTTCGTATATCCACACGCAGTAAATCGTGTAACAAACCCTATCCTTTTATAAAACTCATTCGGATACGCTCCTTCCTCAGTAGCCAAACAGTGTTCCTGATTATTATTCTTAATTGACTTAGCCACACAATAGAGTGTCGCTATTTTTCCAAACCCCTTGCCTCTGACTTTTTTTAACGACCCTACATTTGAAATATAACCAAGACCATCAAAATTAGTCAGAGTGGCTACTGCACAAGGTTCTCCCCCCCCCATCATAAACAATAAAATATTCCAATCGATTGCTTTGATGATGTTTATGCCATAATTCTTTGGCTGTCTCAAGATACTCTCCCAATTCACCATAAGGATTTTGCGGATCATCTTTTTGATAACAAGCGTCAAAAGTATTCAAAAACTCATTTAATAATTCTAAAGAATCAACTTTTTTAACTAAGTCAAACCTGGTTTCATCAATTTTATTTCCATCCCAAAATGCCAACAATCTTCAAATTCCAATTGATAACCATTGTCTTTTAATCGCCAAGATAATGGTTTTAAACTATCACCATTTTCAAAATAAATAGTCGATTTTCGGTCCAAGCTCAACAATGTCTCTTCAACTTTTTTAAGTTCAGTTGGAATTAAAATTTTATTTGTTAATCCAAAATTCCAAAATGGTGATTTATCAATTTTTGAATAGCCAACAGTAGCAAATTCCAAATCAATCAAATCATCAAACATAATTCCATGTTGTAATTTTTGGTAATTTTTTAAAAAATCATCAGCTTTCATAACAGAATTATATCTTAACAATTAAAATTAATAACTTATTTTTATTCCCAAATCCCAAATCAAGAATCTCAAACCAATCTTACTAATTTACTTCAACCCGAAATCATAATTTTGGAACGTATTTGAGCCTGCATCGCAGACTCATTTTCCAGTGGAAAAATTGATGATGAGGGTTGAATTTAAATCTTCTTTCTACTTGATGAACTTATTACATATCCCATAATCTTGACAACCAACCTTTATTTATGCTACAATAAAAGCCTACCTCATCAATTTCCCATTAAAAATTAAAAAAGGAGATATTTTTATGTCAAGTGATTTTTCAACAGAAAAAGCCTGTATTCCTGTGGCTGAAATAACCAAACATGAAAACGGTCAGGTTTCCGTTTCCCGCCGTATTAAAGACTTTGACGAATTCCTCCTAGATGAAGCTAGTAAAAACCAAGACCCTACCGAATATCTTCAGCTTCGAGGCTGTCATTACTAATCATTCCTAACAAAGATTATCACCCCGATCCCTCGGGGTGATTTTTTTTTGAAATTTTTAGGTCTAAATTTCAAGTGATAACGCCGAAATTTTGCCTTAAAATCCAATCCCGATTGACGATCAGTCGATATCGGGATGAGATAACAATTCATATCCAATCCTAATTTACTTCAACCCGAAATCATAATTTTGGAACGTATTTGAGCCTGCATCGCAAACTCATTTTCCAGTGGAAAAATTGATGATAAAAGTTGAATCCAAATCTTTCTTCTACTTTATAAACTTTCAACTTGACAAACTTGATGAACTTATTACATATCCTATAATCTTGACAATTAAACACTTGTATGTTACAATCCTCTTGATACTCAAAAGGTATCAAACTTTAACAAAGTGAAAATATTTATCTCAAGACACCGCGTCTTGATTATAAAGTTTCACAGAACTTTTACAATTTGCGAGTTGCATATACATGGGTTTTACCCATTTTACATATATGTTGCTGTTACCCAAACGACTTGGTCAGGGAAGCCCGGCATGCAGGCCCATAAGTTTTACTTAAAGGGAAGCACCGATGCGCAGGCCCAACCAGAAAGGAGACAAAAATGTCTAGGAATCAATACTACTTCAAGTGCCCGATCTGTGGCGAACCCAATCAAAGTAAAATGCCAAAATTCTGTCGGAATTGCCGAGCGGAATTTGTCTATGACAGCGATTCCCCGACACCGACCCGGACAATCCCATTCTCATACTGCGTCCCACAATTTAAGGACGAATATGAAGAAGAAGGAGAAAAAAGAAAATTCCCTTGGTGGAAATGGATTCTAATTATCCTTCTTTTCACACTCCTTGGTTATATGTCGCTAGGAATCCTAAGGGTGTATAAATTCCCTTGGGAGGAAACAACTCCGACCGCCGCCCCAACGGTTGCTGTTCAACAACAACCGACGACTGCCCAACAGCAACCGGCGGCTGTCATCACCTACCCAACGGAACCTGTCATCTGGACCAAATATAAAGGTCAGATGACCAACTTCGGCGTCTTTCTAGACAACGAATTGGGACGAAGGATTATCTACAATAATAGAAACCTTTTAGTCCCAGACAAGGCATGGAATGAAGTATTGACTCCCACCGAACTCCAACGAGTAGAAAATACCTGGGTCGACATTATCCTCGATCTTCCCGAAGGGATGAGTGCCACCATATTCGCGCACGATTTCCAACAGGGAGATGTTGTTCTCGGCAAAGGGGCCTTTATTGACCTTACCCAACCTGGTCGCTATGAATTCCGTATTAAAAACGGAGAAATCGTAGTCTGGTATCCTGGGCAGGAAGTTCACAAAGCCAATGATTGGCAAAGGATTAAAGATGAAGTTAGAAAAGGTAACTTCGATATCAAACATCAACTTGATTTAACCAATATCTATAAATAACTCGCAAACCGGGGCAGAAAAAGCTCTTTACTTTGGCCTACGCCAATTTAAATCTTTTTTCTGCCCCATGATCATCCGATGTGTGTCGGATCTGACGAGTCCAAAAGGACGAAATCAAAATATTATGAAACTCTCAACCAAAAAACCACTAGTTTCTGTCGTTATGCCGGTCTACAACCCCGGTCGTTATCTGATTGATGCTATTGAGAGTATTCTCCATCAAACTTTTACTGATTTTGAATTTATTATCGTTGACGACGCTTCCACCGACAATTCTTGGAAAATTATCAAATCCTATACCAAAAAAGACTCTCGAATTATTGCCTTTAGAAACAAAATCAATCTTGGCGTCAGTCTGACTTCCAATATTGCCATCTCCCAAGCTCGAGGTAAATTTATCGCCCGGATGGACTCCGATGATGTTTCCACTCTCGACCGTCTTCAAAAACAAGTTGATTTTCTCAAACAACATCCCGATACCGTCGTTGTCAGTGGTCAATGCGCCATTGTTGACGAAAACAGCCGTATCATCGGTTTTAAAAAGTTCCCCCTCACTCATACTCAGATTAAAAATATGATTTTTTGGGCCGTCCCCATTCAACAAGGCTATATGATGATCAACACCACTCTTTTGCCCAAAAATTTCACCTGGTACCACCCTTCCAAATTTTCCGCCGAAGAAGTTGATCTTTATTTTAACCTGTTAAAATATGGTCATTTCGCCAATCTCCCCGACAATCTTTATTTTTATCGCAAAATTTCCACCAGTTTGTCTCATCAAAACCCCAAAAAAACCTTTTGGATTACTCTTAAAAGCCGCTTCAACGCTGTCAAAAACGGCTTTAAACCCAGTCTTTTGGCAATCATCATCAATCTTGTTCAAATCGGAGTTATTTTAGTTATCCCCAACCAAATCATTATGTCCCTTTGGTATCTTATCCGCGGTATCAACAAGATTAACCCCTCTCCCACCCAAAATCTTGCCAAAATTTAATTGACTTTGACTTTCTTAATATCTATTGGTAAAATCGCCCAGAATACTAATTTAAATCAAATATGAATAAAGAAAATCTTCGTAGAATTAGTAGTTTTGCAGTTGCCAGTGGTATTTTACTTACTCCTGTTACTGCTATTCCCGAACAACCCCTCTCCCGATCGTCTCACCAAACCGAACTTAAACTTCAACAATTTTCCGCCAATATTCAAGCTCGAATAAAATCAAAATCATTTTCTGATCAAGGTGAATATCTCAACACCTACCTAGGTGAAAGAACTAGTTTCACTTGCCGCCGACTAGTTGTTCCTCAAAAAGCTTGGAATGAACCCCTCACTCCCGCCGAACTTAAACGAGTTGAGACTACTTGGGTCGATATGTCAGTTAATATTCCCGAAAATATGACTGGAGTTATTTTTGCCCACGGCCTTCGCCAAGGTGATCAAAAATATAACCACGGAGTTTTAATGACTCTCACCAGCGGTCATTATCAATTCAAAATGAGAAATGGCGAATTAGTCATTTGGCATCCCCACCAAGAAGCTTTTCAAAATCTAGATCTTCACAACCGCATTTTCAATGAAATTAGAGATGGCAACTTTGATATCCGTCATCAATTAGACTTTTTTCGAGTCAGTCCGGATTTAGCTCCTCAAATTCCCGAAGACCTTACCACTAATCTCAATATCAAATTTACCCCTCCTCTCAAAACCAACTAACATAATTGTCCCGATTCAAAGTATAATTTTTTAATGCGACCTAAGTCTTTTTTTGTCACCCACCTCTGGGAGATAATTTTGTCTTTGACTACACTCCTCTTGTGTCTTCGCAACTTCACTCCTCAAACCTTTCTAGTCGGTTGGGACAATCTTATGCCCGAACTTGATATCTGGATCAATCTCAAACGTTCTTTTTTGTCAGTCTGGCAAACCTACCAAGGTCTTGGTCTGGTTGGCGGTATGGCCCACGCCACCGATCTCATCCGCCAGCTGATTTTATTACCCTTTACCCTTATTCTCCCCATCAATCTTATTCGCTATCTTTGGCACTTTGCCATGATTTTTTTGGGTACTTTCGGTGTTTATTTTGGTCTTATTAAAGTCGCTTCCTTCAAAAAATCCACCGCCTTTGTGGCCTCGCTTTTTTATCTCCTCAATTTTGGCTCCATCCAAAATTTTTGGGCACCACTAGAAACTTTTTCTGCTTTTTGGGGTTTTTTCCCCTGGCTGATTTTCAATCTCATCGACTACCTCAATTCCCCCACCACTTCAAAACTTTACAAACTTCTAATCTTAAATTTGTTTGCCATCCCCGCTTTTTATGTCCAAACAATTTTTATTGTTTACTGCCTGGTTTTAGGATTGATTTTTCTTCTTCATCCCAAATCTTTTCCCGTTTTAATCAAAATCGCCCTCGTCAATTCCTTTTGGCTCCTGCCTCTAGCTTATTTCTTTTTTACTAATCTTAATAATCCTACCGCCGGTATTGGCAACTTTATGTCCAACGAAGAAACTTTTTTGCGAAATTTTGCTAGAGGCAAAATCAGCGACTTTCTCCTCCTTCGCAGTTATTATTTTGATTTTCCCAAAAATGAAGCCTATTTTATGCAACCTTGGCGTCAACATTTTGACCTGCCCTTGGTCACCCCGCTTGCCTTTATTTTCGGTTTACTGGTCATCGCCGGATTGATTATTCTTATTCTCAAACCCCACAAAAAATTATTTGATAAACTTATTCTTAGTTTATTTTTCCTAAGCTGTCTAACTCTCCTTTCTCAAACCCCAGTTTTTCAACAACTCAACCAATTTATTCGCCAGTTTAGCTTAATTGATCAAATCTTCCGTTCTCCTTTTACCAAATTTGTCACTCCCACCGTCTTTACCTTTTCCGTTTTACTGAGCTTTTTGATTGAATCTTTTTCCTCAAAAATCAAACCTCTCATATCCACCCTGACTATCGTTTGTTTGATTGTCATTTCTTTTCCCAGTTTTACCGGTCATTATTTTTCCCCCGATGTCAGAAAAAATATTCCCTCAGAATATTTTCAGTTGTTTGCTTTTTTCAAAGATAAAAACCCCTATGCCAGAATCGCCAATCTCCCCCAAGGTTCATTTTGGGGTTGGACCAATTACCGTTTTGGTATCACCGGCTCCGGCTTCATCTGGTACGGTCTCCAACAACCGGTCTTAGATCGAGCTTTTGACGCCTGGAATCTCAAAAACGAACAATATTATTGGCAATTAACCACCGCTCTTCAAAAAAACGACCCCAACATCCTCAATCAAATTTTTAATAAATATGCCATTGAATACGTTATTTATGACAATAATGTTTATTTTCCTGATGATCAAATCTACAACCAAATCGCCATCAACACCCAAGAAACTCTTTTTGACATGTCTCAAAATCAGCAACTCCAAAAGGTAGCCCAATTCGGTCAAATTACGGTTTATCAAACTAATTACCCCACCAAACCCTTTGTTGTTAATAAACCTGTTTCTATCTTACCTTTTGATTTTTCTTATTCCGACCCTGCCTTTGATCGACACCAACACTATCTCAACTCCTCTCCTGCCAACTTCGATTATCCTTTTATTGATCTCTTTACCAATCGCCTCCCTTCACACCAAAATTTTTCCGTTCTTACTAACAATCAATCCATAACCCTTACCTCCCGTCAATACTCCTACACCTTCAACAAAGATCAAGCCGCCAATCTCAAGTTTAATCTTTCCCTTCCCAACCAAAATTCATCTCTCCTAGTCTACAATTTTCCCCAAGCTCAACTTAATCTTGACTATCTTATCGAAGTTAATCATCGTCACATTTCTGGTCTCCCCGTCCAAATCACCGCTGTTTCCGAAAATACCCGTCATAAATATTTTGATACCAAACTTAGCAAATCCATTACCGACACCACCGATTGGTTTATTATCCCCGCCCACCAAATCGATAACTTCCAACCCGGCATTAATATTATTCTCAACCTCTCTCCTATCAAAGAAATTACCAGCAAAAATCAAATCAACTATGTCAAAATATATCCTTTCAGCCTTGATTCTCTCCTTAATCAATCTGTTTCCTTAAATTCTAATTTTACCAATCAATCATACCTTTTTTATCCCCAATCATACTCACCTCACTGGCTAGCTGTTTATTTTCAAGGTCTCCGACCCATATTTTTAACCCATCACACTCTGGCCGACAACTGGGCCAACGCCTGGCAACTCCCCCCCAATCTCGACATCAACCGAGTCCATTTTATCTTTTGGCCCCAAATTTTCCAACATCTCGGCTCCATCATCACCCTCTCCACCCTCTTTCTCGCTTTCAAAAAATCAAAATCCAAATCCTAAATCTCCTTAATTTTAGCACCGACAATATTTTTTCGCCCGCAAGCCGCTGAGGCCTTCTGGCGAAGGTGCGAGGACGACAAAAACGTTGTCAAGCTAAAATAGCTTTCAACTCGATAAACTTGACGAACTTACAACTTGATGAACTTTATAGACTCTTAATTATTTTCGCCATTTTCTCTCCCAACTTCTTAAACTCTTTCTCTTTCCACCCCTTAGTCGTCATTGCTGGCGTCCCAATTCTGATTCCTGACGGTCTAAATGGCCCCGCTTCATCATGAGGCACGGTATTGGCATTAACCACTATCCCTTGTTTTTCCAATTCCACCGCCACTTCCTTACCTTTTTCAAATCCCACCTCCACCACCATCAAATGATTTTCTGTGCCATACACCTTAATTCCATTCTCCCTCAATGCCTCTGCTAATGCCTTGGCATTCTTAACCACTTGCAAAGCATACTTCTTAAATCCAGCGCTACCAGCTTCTTTAAATGCCACCGCCAAAGCCGCAATTTGATTCTCATGCGGCCCACCTTGCATCCCTGGAAATATTGCCTTATCAATCTTTGCTGCCAACATCTCATCTTTTTTCAATCCTTTTTTGGTTACTGCCACAAATGCCCCTCTTGGCCCTCGCAAACTTTTATGCGTTGTACTCATAATCACATCCACATATGGCACCGGACTAGGATGCGCTCCCCCGATAATCAAACCAATAATATGCGACACATCAGCCACCAACCAAGCTCCAACCTTATCAGCTATTTGACCAAATCTTTTAAAATCCAAAATATAAGGATAGGCCGTCGTCCCCGCCATAATCATTTTTGGTTTTTCTTTTATCACTAATTTTTCCAACTTGTCATAATCAATTTGCCCGTCAGCTTCAACATCATATTGAACACTCTCAAAAAACTTCCCCGAAAAAGTAATTTTGGGATGACCATGAGTCAAATGACCCCCTGCCGACAATTTCAACCCACAAATTTTATCCCCTCTCTCCAACAATGCCATCTGAATAGCGCTGTTAGCCGGACTGCCGGAATATGGTTGAACATTCATGTGAGGTGTCCCCAAAAGTTTCTTTCCTCTCTCAATCGCCAAAGTTTCTATTTTGTCTATAATATCATTACCTTGATAATATCGCCTCCCCGGATAACCTTCAGCATATTTATTCGTCAAACAACTCCCCAATGCTGCCAATATTTCTTTTGACACAAAATTCTCACTCGGAATCAAATGAACCATTTTACTCTGTCTTTGCTCTTCTTTTTTAATTAAATTTTGTATTTGTTTATCCATTTTTTAAATTAAATTTTAACTACAATAATCTAGATTGTTTTTCCCATCTAAACAATTCTCCTAAAGACTTTTCTTTGTGCACCCGATAAATAATTTGACTCAAAAGCGGCGCCAACGACACAATCTCCATTTTTTTAATTCTCTTTTCCTTTGCAATCGGCACCGAGTCCAACAAAATAACTTTTGAAGCCGCACAATTTTCCAAAGCTGTCTTAGCCTCACCGCTTAGCAAAGCATGAGTTGCACAAATCACCACTTCCTTAGCCCCAAATTCCTTAACCACATTAGCCGCCTGAGAAATTGACCCTCCAGTATCGATAATATCATCAATCAAAACTGCTGTTTTTCCTTTGACATCACCCACCACATGAGCCACTTCACACTTGTTATGCTCCCGACGAACCTTATCAATAATTGCAATAGTCACCCCCAACAAATCTGCCAATTTATTAGCCCTTTTTACTCCCCCAATATCCGGCGACACAATCACTACATCTTTATACTTTTCTTTCAAAATTTTTTTAGCCAACAACGGATATCCTACCAAATGATCTACTGGAATATCATAAAACCCTTGAATTTGATCGGCGTGCAAATCCACCGTTACCAACCTGCTCAACCCAGCTACTGTCAATATATTAGCCAACAATTTAGATGTAATCGGTTCATGAGATCTTACTCTCCTATCTTGACGAGAATATGCTAGTTGGGGACAAATCAAACTAATTCTTTTGGCCGACGATCGTCTCAATGCGTCTATCAAAATCAATGTCTCCATAACAAAATCATTCACTGGTTCCACCATCGTCTGCAATACAAACACATCCTCCCCTCTCACTTTTTCCTCAATTCTGGCATAAATTTCACCATTAGCAAACTTTTTGATCGTTACCGGCGTTAATTCAACTTTCAAATTTTTGGCAATCTTTTTAGCTAACTCAGGATGTGATGTCCCCGCAATCAATTTAATCTTATTCATATAATTTTCCTCCTTTTTAAGATTTTTAATATATTCTTATGAATTATTTCTGGAGTCTCACCTCCATCTATCACTACCACCTTAGCCTTCATTCGCCTCATTGCCCACCAATAATTTTTTCTCGATTGTTGCAATCTCTCATATCTTTCAAAGATAGTTTTTTCCTCCCGATCTTTAGTTAATCTTTCAATAGCCACCTCCGGTGAAATATCAATAAAAAAAGTCAAATCTGCCTTAGGCACCACCGCTTCGTTTAGTTTCATCATCAATTCTTTTTTATCCCGATCAGTATAAGCCACCGTCGACAAGTAATACCTGTCCGAAATTACTGTTTTTCCTTCATCCAACGCCGGTCTGATTACCTTCTCAAAATGATCCACTCTATCAGCTGTAAAGCACAATTGCAATGACAATGGATCCATTTTCTCCTCCCTATTAACCGTTTTCTCGATTAATTTCCCCACCGCCAAATCCCGAGTATGTTCCCGAGTTAACACCGCCTCAATCCGATTATCCTTCAAATACTTTGCCAACATCTTCATCTGAGTTCCTTTCCCCGAGCCATCAATCCCTTCAAAAACAATAAATTTACCCTTTTTCATTTTTTATTCGACTTTTTAACATTGCCCCAGGAATTGTCTTCCACAAACCACAACTCATCCCCCCTTCCCAACAAATTCCCTCCGAAACACAACTCGCTCCCGCATTTTCAAAAATGACTGGCGCTTTTTGTTTGACCAACTCCAACATTTTATTGGCCAACGCCTGAATTTCCCACTGAGCCCGTTTACAGCAACGCAAATTGAAGAAATGCAACAAGGCTCTTACATTCATCGTCATTACTATTTTGGTTTTTAATGACTGCGGCTGACAATATCTGGCGTCTTCAGCCTTTACCCCCAAATCAATCAACTCATTGTATAGTTCCTGAGTATTTTTAAAATGTTGTCTTACTTTTTTTAAAACCTTTTTGTCACCATTTAATATTGCTGGCGGAATCACATATTCTGCTTGACCTCTTTTTACATATCTCCCCGACTGAATCGAATAAGAACAACCAATTCGATGTCGAATCAACTGAATCTCAGTCACCCGACTAACCCCTTCAATCGAAAAAGTAAAACTGGCATGTTCAAGAGTCGAAGTGTGACCAGATGCCATCACCTGTCTGATCAGTCTTTCCCTGGTTTCCTTATCCGTTTTCTGTTTGATTTCCTTGGCTCCCACCGAACTATAACACTGTCTAATCGCCGCCACTACATTCTTCTCCGAATCAGGAGTGAAACTTAACAAAGTTACTTTTAATTTTGTTTCTCTTGCCATCTAAAAAACACTAATTTTTTAAACCCTGACCCAATTTAGCCTCTTATCACTTCAAAATCAATCGACTAAAACTAGGTCAAAAAAAATGGCAGGATTTTTTGACTACATTATTTTAATTTACTCTAATTCAAACACTACCACCAACGACTGTCTAACCGTCCCTGACCCTGGCTCCACCAACGCTCCCCCACCTCCTAAACTCTCCATCATCACCTGATATTTTGGGTAAATCCCATTGCTACCACTCTCAGACACATTTACCACTTTTCCCAATTTCCGCCCCGATACCTTAACCAACATTTCTGCTTTTTCTCGGGCATCTTTCATCGCCGCTTCATACAATCCTTTCTGCGCTTCACTGACATCATCAAACGAAAAGTTTGGTCCATAAACATTATTCGCCCCACTTGAAGTTAATAGTGAAGTCAATTTTGAAGCCTTGTCCACTTCTCTCAATACAATTTCTATACTATTACTAACCCGCCACTGACCTTTACGATTTTTCTGAACTCCACCTTCATAATAAGTTTCTTCTTGTTGAAAAATGTTCAAATTCTGCGTCTTTATATCAGTCTCCGCTATCCCAAAATCTTTAATCGCTTTGATAATTGCTTCCATTTTATTATTAACCTCATCAACCGCTTTATCTTTATCCGAATTAATCGCGTCCACCCCAGCATTAAAAGTAGCTATTTGATTTTTTTGAACCGATTTCGCCTCGCCAATCACTGTCACTGTTTCCGACTGCATCCATCTCACCTTACCCCAATTTATCCTTCCCCAAGGAAGTAAAAAAATTAACACTAGTACTACCATTATCAACATCAACTTATTATTCTCTTTCATAATTCTATTATGACCTATTTTAAATTTAAATAAATATATCAAACAAACTCAAATAATACATCAAACCATATCATTAACAACAAAAAGGGCACTTGTCGCCCTCATACCAACAGCCACACTTTTTACATTCTTTAAATCCCTCCGGAATTACTCCTTTTTTAACTTCCCCACTAGCCAACACATAATAACCTATCTTTTCCCCAAACGAACCCACCACAGTTGTTGCCCCACAACCAAAACTCATTTCTGTTTTTACTCCCATCAAACTTCCATACATATAATTTTCTATCTCTCCTCTGCCTATCACCACGGTTTCATCCGCCAATGCTCGATAACAAATCGAATACAATCGAAAAATTAAATCTTTATCTACTGTCAAATCTCCTCCAAATTCATTTCCAAATTCCTGAATATATCTCTCAACCGTCCTATCAATCTGATTCTTCGTCACTTCATTTCTAATCTTACTCATCGTCAACAAGTCAAAAATTTCTCCCAAATTTAACCCCTCTACCTTAACCGGTGCCGCCAATATCTCCCACTCTGTCATCTTTTTATTTTCTCCTATCAACCAATTTCTGATTCGATTCATTTCTTCCAAGTTATTTCTTACCACCACCCGATTCCAAATTATCTCTCCACCATCATACCTCCAAAAATCAACACAGTCACTTGGATAAGCCAATTTTTCATTTTTAGGACTAAAATGAACCCAGATCGACTCTGGGAATTCCTTTAACCCGGCTTCAATTTGCTTTACAGATTCAGTTTCCTCCTCTACTCCACCTCTTGCCGTTAATTCTACTATTTCCTCACCTGACAACCGATCCACAATTTTCCCCCTCTCATCCAAATCAAACTTCAAACTAAACTCTATCAAACCAAAATCCTCCGCCAGCTGAGTCTTTAACTCCTGTTCCAAATTTGCCCGCCGACGACTTCTATCCAATCTTCCTAAAAATTTAGCTTCTTTTTCCGGCGAAAACCCGGCTCGTCTTTCTTCAATCATAGTTACTTTTAGTTTTGTTACAAACTAACCCCGATACCTCGGAGTGGCTCGAAAGTTTTGGTCTTCTGACTTAGAGGTTACCCTCATCACAGTTGCGGCCCAGTTCAAGAATCTCTGCCGGGCGGCAGATCACTTGATTCCCCACAAGGCTTTGCCTTGGTTAATTATTTAAAACTGCTTTTAAAAACAAATAATCTGACAGTCTATTAATATAAATTAAAATTTGTTTATCTACCGTTTCTGTCCGACTCCACCCCACCAATCTCCTTTCCGCCCGTCGGCACACCGTCCTCACCCAATTAAACTCTCTGGCTTTTTTGGTCTTAAACACCAAAAATTCCTTCAAATTACCTTTATCCATCTTTTTTATCTCCCCCTCCAACCATTTTATTTTCAAATCCATTGCCTTTATCTTTACTTTATAACTTGATGAACTTGACAAACTTGATGAACTACTAATAATTCCCATAATCTCCTTCAAATCCATCGCCACCCTTTCTTCACCCACCATCATCAACCCCGCCTGAAGTTCATCCAAACTCCCCACCGCCTCCAACAATTTACCATCCTTACTTACTATTTTCCCTCGACACCAACTTTTACCCCTATCCCCAACCTTTGTTGTTATCATATGTTTCGACTATAAACCATAACTTTGCTATTTTCATTTATATTTCCTAATTTTTTATTCATAAATCTTAAATCTTCTTTCCACTTTATAAACTTACAACTTGATGAACTTGATGAACTTTATGAACTTGATGAACTTGTAACTTTATAAACTTTATAACTTGATGAACTTGACAAACTTAATTAACTACATTTCGAATAACCACAAAATACATTAGTGCACTTAAAACAACCTTCCTCCGCCCTCAACGGCGAACCACAATCCGGACAAGCCCCAAATTTACTCTCCGCTTCAGTCTGATCATTATCCTCTGCTTTGACTACGTCTACCCCTACCGGCACATTTTTCTCTTCAAATATACTCAACTGTTGACCTCGAGAAATCTCTAATAATGTTTTTCCAACTGCATCAAACATACTCAACACCGCCCCGTTACCCATTCCTACTTTCTGCCCACAAGAAATTCCCACTAATTGTTCCGATATTTCATCCAAACTCGCTCCATACTTCAACGCCAGCGACGATAATCTCCCTGTTACTTCTGCCGCCGCCGCCAAATAACCACCACTTTTACCTAAAGTCACAAACACTTCCACCGGCCCATCGTTTTCTTCATAAAAAATCGATGAATAAATACTGCCAACATCACACTTCTTTTTAATCCTAATTCCTCGAGCCACTATCGGTGTTGGTTTTTTCCTTGGTTTATATTCAGTTTCCTCTTTAACTTCACCCTTTTTCTCCTTTACTTTTTGCAACGGTTCAAAAGATCTCGACCCTGTCCGATAAATAGTAATTCCTTTTGTTCCCAAAGCATAAGCCAACCGATAGGCCTGTCTAACATCCTCCACCGTTGCCGTTTCCGGCAAATTAATTGTTTTAGAAACCGCATTATCAGTAAATTCCTGAAACGCCGCTTGAATTTTTATATGCCACTCCGGCTCAATCTCCAACGCCGTCACAAATACTTTTTTAATTTCTTCCGGTACCTCCTCTATCCCTTTCAAAGTTCCTCCATTTTTAACAATTTTTTCCATCAACTCTTCGCTATAAATCCCTTTATTCTTTAATTCCGCCACCAACACCGGATTAACACTATAAAGGGTTTTTCCTTCAACTGTATTTTTCTGAAATCCTAACGAAAATACCGGTTCAATTCCCGAACTGGTATCCGCCAACATCGAAATCGTCCCCGTCGGTGCAATCGTTGTAATCGCCATATTCCTCGGTTTATAATCTGTATTTGCAAATACACTCACATCCCACAACGGAAACACTCCCCTGGTTTTTGCCAATTCTACCGAAGCTTCTTTAGCTGTCTCCGTCACAAATTTCATTATTTTTTTTGCCCAAGCAATTCCCTCTTCTGAGTCATATTTCACCCCCAATTTAAACAAAGCATCAGCAAAACCCATCACTCCCACCCCAATTCTTCTAGTTTTACTTACCATCTCTCTGATTTTTGCTACTGGAAATTCATTAATTTCCACTACATTATCTAAAAAATGTACCGCTGCAAAAACAATTTTCCTCAACTCCTGCCAATCAATATCAAAACCATTCTGAGAAATAGAAGTTTTGATATCGCCCTTTTCAAGGGAGATGTCCTCCGTAGCAACGGAGGACAGAGGGTTTTTAATCACTAATTTCGCCAAATTCACACTTCCCAAATTACAAGCATCATAAGGCAATAATGGCTGTTCCCCGCAAGGATTAGTCGCTTCAATCCGACCTACTGCCGGCACCGGATTCGAACTTGGTTCGTTCATCCGATCAATAAACACCAATCCCGGATCTCCAAACTGCCAAGCCAATCTAGTCACCAAATTAAACACTTTATAAGCATTCAATTTCATTGTTACCTGATTTGTTCTCGGATTGATCAGTTCATAACCTTCACCCACCTGTTTTGCTTCCGCCCAGTCATACAGTTTTTTAACCCCTTTTTCCACCTCTCTCAACCTATCATCCACTCCTCTGATCGCCTCCGCCTGCCTGATTTCTTCCACTGCTTCTTCAGGAATAGAATCATCGGTCACAAATTTCTTGTCCTCATCTACCCGTTTCATAAACTCATTGGTCACCGCCAAGGAAATATTAAAATTCGTCAAACTCCATTCATCCAACTTTACTACCGCAAACCTCAACACATCGGGATGATAAACATTCAACATCCCCATATTAGCTCCTCGTCTGACTCCACCTTGTTTTATCTGCGCCGTCACATCATTGTAAGCCTGCATAAAACTCACCGGCCCCACCGTCGTCCCCCCACTAGATTTAATATAATCTCCGCTCGGTCTTAAGCTAGAAAAAGAAAACCCTGTCCCTCCACCGCTTTTGTGAATCATGGCCATATTCGACATTGTCTCCAGAATTGACTCCATCGAATCCTCTATTGGCAGTACAAAACACGCCGACAACTGCTGTCTTGATCTGCCCGCATTTACCAAACACGGCGTATTTGGTAAAAATTTTTGTTCTGCCATTAACTGATAAAAATCCTTAGCCAACCTTTCCACTTCCGTTTCAGTTTTGCCAAAGTTAAGATCCCCTCTAGCCACATTTATCGCCACTCGCCAAAAAATATCCTTAACTTTTTCTACCGGTTTACCTTCTTCATTTTTCTGGGAATATCTGGTTTCAGCAATATATTTGGCATTATCCGACAATTGCGGTTCCATTAACTCCTGTGTATTAATATTTTGTCTGGTATCAGTCTCAGCCATTATTTTTTAGATCAACCAATAATTTTTCAAAATCATTAATACTGTTAAAATCCAAATAAACCGTCGCAAACCGGATATAAGCCATCTGATCCACCTTTTTTAACTTCTCCATAATCATCTTACCAATCTCTTTTGAGGGAATTTCCACCTCTTGCCAATTAAGTAACTTCATTTCAATTTCATCAATTATTTTTTCTCTCTCCTCTTCAGTCATTCGCCAACAAGCCTTTTCCATACATCTTTCCAATTTTGCCCGAGAATAATCCTCTATCCGCCCTGATTTTTTAATCACCTTCAAACTTATATTTTCCACTCTTTCATAAGTTGTAAATCTTTTTTTGCATTTAAGACACTCCCGTCGCCTTCTGGTCGCCTTGTTATCTTCAGCCTCACGGCTTTCCAAAACATTACTTTCATTAAAATTACAGTAAGGACACAACATATTTGTATTTTTTATAAACCACTATCTCTAGTGTCTGAGAAACATCATACACACTACCCACAGATATATCAACCTCCAATCACTAACACAAACTAGTACAAAATTTATTTTTGCAACAATTACGCGGAAAAAGACTAACTAAAATATCAACCCTTGATTACTCATTTCAATCAACCTCCCCAATTTCTTCGAATTGTTTTCATAAATATCCCAATACTGTTTTCCATAAGCATCAATCGCTTCCTCTTTTGAAAAACAAAACATCGTCGGTCTCAATGGTTCCACCCCTTCTTCACTCACCCTGCACAAAAAACCTTTCGGTAATCTTACCCCACCAACCATTATTTCTCTTCGGGTTATCGCCGATGGACGGGCGCCGTAAGTTTCTTGATAGAAAAAATCATTATCTTCTTTAAATTTCCCTCTTTCAAGAGCCATTTCATAATAAAATTCTATATCCTTACAACTTCCATCCCGTACCGAAAAATTACTTTTAAAAAAATCATAATCGCTTTTCTTCTGATTTCTCTCCGGATCAATCAAATCATCTATCATCTCAAAAACTAACTTCGATGGACCGCCTAATTTGTCTCTTTCAGTCTTAGTTTTCTCCCACCCCGATTCATCAAATTTACTAAATAATCTATTAATTATTTCCTCCCGATCTTGCAAACCAATACCATAGCTTATTAATCTAGTTAACTCCGCATAACCATTCCCGTATCGAGGACTAAATTCCGGATTAACCTTTCCTCTATTTAAAGACCCCTCCGATATGTAATTTAATACCTGATCACTCACCTTTACCCCTGCTTTATCCAACAAATCCATTATCTCTTCAGCTGTCTTACTAGTTACAAATCTATCGGTTTCACTCCTGCCACTCATTTTTTCTATATCCAAGCACACACTTATGTTTACTTTTTTCTCATCAATTCCTCCATCTTGAGGTTCAATTAAAAAAGCAACTTTATCTTTATTAGTCTTAATCACCATATAATTTCCTTCACCACTTTCATTTGTTACCTCATCTTTACTATCAATTTTTATTTCTTTTTCCACCGGCACCAATCCCAACATTTTCACAAAAAGCTCCAACTCTTTCCCAACCTCTATTCCTTGTAATTCTTCAGGAGCAATTTTATATACTCCCTGACTCATCACCACCAAATCCTTTTGTTGACTAATCGCCTCATTAATTGTCTTTACCCATCCAATTGCCGGCGTTTCATAAAATTTAGCTATCATTTCTCCTCTTAAATTATCACTGACATTAACCAATAGACTATGAAAAGCATCATTATTTTTTCCTGCAAAAGAATAAAATTCGGCCGAAGAATTATCTTTACCTTCATAAACTAAAATTGGTCTTAAATCACCACTCCTCTTAACGTCCCTTATCAAACTATCCACCGTCAATGGTTCCCCTTCCTCACTTTTGTAACCACCACATTCAAAAAATAAATTCAAAAAATAATTATTAACGTAATTACTAGTACTTCCATAATCACCTAAGTCTATTTGATCTTCGCGTCCATATCGCTTTTCAAGCAAACACCCCTCATAAAAAACCGTAGTATCACTTCTGATTACACTCTTTAAACCCTCAATTCTGGCATTTAAATCAATCTTTTCTTTTTCGCTTTTGATTTGAGCTATGGTTGTTTCCTGTCTCAAAAACAACTCATTATTTTTACCAAACTCTCCCATAACCAAAATTATAAACCATAATATCCAAACTTATACAATTATCATCAAATTGATTTTACAAAAAATCCAAAACTACAATCATCTCAATTCATGCTAAAATAGGCCGTCATGTCAAAAGAAGCAGTTTTGACCACACCCTTTACCCAACTTGATACTAACCCTCCCACCACCAACCCCTACAACGAATTTAATATCACCACAAACAAAGAAGTAAACCCAACCACACCCCTTACCCAACTTGATATTAACTCTCGCGCTGCCCATATCCGTGACAAGCTTGGAATTCCTCAAGACCGAGTTGATCTCCTTCGACAAAGGTATCCCCTTTTATTTTCCGAAGATGAAATCATTGCCAGACAAACCGAACTTGCCCAAAATTTTGGAATTACCAACCATCAAAGCTTAATCAAAGTCTTTCCCGAAATTCTTGGCCTTTCAACCGATGAAATTAATTCAAAATTTGACCGTTTATCCCAAATCGGCTTTAAGTCTCCTCAAACCGCCGTCAACTCCTACCCTAAATTAATCATTACCGAAAATAAAGAAATTCAAGATTTTATTAACCAAGTCAAAAATATTGATCCTAATCTTAATGTGATCAAAATGCTCAATAACCTTCCTGCTATCTTAACTACTGTTCCCCCCGAGAATATTAGAAAACGAATCAATTTCCTCAAAGATCAACAATTTTCCAATCCTCACCATATTGTCGAATCGTGCCCCCAAGTTTGTCGCCTTACAGAAGGTTTTATCATTACAATAATCCAAAAATTTCGTGAAGCAGGTTTTAGCCAAAAACTATTTCAAACCTCTCCTGGCTGGTTTGACAACGGTGTTATAAGATTCGATACTCTCAAAAAAGAATTTTCTTATCTTCCCCCCGGAACCCTTATTAGAATTATTTCCCAAAACCCCAATCTTGGCCAGATCAAAAACGTTAAAGATATTATTGAAAAAATAAATAACATACTAACCAACAAACCTAATCTCCCTAATAAACCAATCATCACCTCCCCCACTACTCCAGAACTCCCTCAGACCCGCCAAGATAAACCTCTTTTACCCAAAACAAGTACCGCTGACAAACCAACTTCTGTTGTGCCTGCCTCAACTATTCCAGAAACTTCCCAAGCCCGCCCAATCGAATCTCCACCCAAAATAGAAACTGTTAAACAACTTTCTACTGTCGAAAAAACTTCTTTTATCCGAGAACTCAATCAACAATATTCTCTCAACCTAGCCCCTGCTACTCAACTTATTAACAGCCGAGTGGAAAAAATATCTCTTATTGCTCAAGTTCTCCATTTTTATCAACCAATCGACCCAATTATTTGCTATAAAAAAACTAATTTTTTTGCCTACACTACCATCGAAGATCTTCTAATTGCCTTTATCAACAAAAAACCTCATCATACCATCAATGATCTCTATAACGAAATTAAAACCTTCAAAAACAGCTCTCTTTCAAAATCAGATAAATATCAACTCATTACCGATTTTTTCAACCAACACCCCGATGATTATGCCCACCTGCAAACTCTTTATCAAAAAATAAAATCAGGACGCTCACTATTACCTCACAAAAATAAAACTCATCCTCCCGATAAGCCAACTAACATAGAAAATACAAATAATTGTTTATTAACTAAAGCTCCAAAAGGGTATTTGTCATTAACTGGCATAGCTAAAAAGTTTAGAATATCCCCAACAACCCTCAAACCAGTGATCAATGAATATCCGAATGAAATCGGTCTGACAAGAATATACAAATTTGGGAAAAGTTATGTCGAAGGTTATTCCCCAAAACAAATTAAAATAATAAAAAAAACTAGCAAAATTAGAAGGTTTACTACATCCACGAGCTCCAAAAGGATATTTATCAAGAAGGGGTTTGATTATAGAATGTAGAGTAAATCGAGAAGTTCTTAATCGAATAATTAATGAGAACAAAGATGAAATCGGTCCAACAAGGATATATGGATTTGGGTCAAACTATACTGAAGGTTTTTCTCCGGAACAAACTAAAATAATAAAAAGATTAATAAACTCAAGACACTCATCAACTCAAAAAACCGAAACTAAACCACAAAAAATCAAATTGTCTGAAACCACCCCTAATTCTCTCAAACTAACATTTATCAACCATATTCTCGATTCTTACTCCAAAACTGACCATAAATATTTCCCTCAAGCAGTAGAAGCTTTATCTTCTCTCAATCCATCATCAATTTTAATTGCCTTTATTCTCAGACATCCCCAAGACAGTCTTGTTGAATTTGTTGAAAAAGCCAAAAATCATCAAAATTACCTTTCTGATTGGGAAAAACAAACCATTATCAAACTTTTTCTAAAGCAACACCACTTACAAACCGAAAAGGTTGTTCAAAGCTTCCTCAATCTAACTTCCTCATCTTAAAACCAAATAAAATCAACTTCTAGATTTTATTTAGACAACACTAAATTATACCATATTTCACCCCAAAATTCCACTATTTCATCCTCAAATCTCAAATTCTAAATCTAACATCTTACTTTTTTTAATATTTTATTCATGAATCTTGAATCTTATATCTTAAATCTTTCTATTCTGTAAATTTACAACTTGATAAACTTAATGAACTTTCCACTTTATAAACTTGACAAACTGAGATCTGAGATCTGAAAAACTGACATCTAATTTGCGCCGACAATATTTTTTCGCCCGCAAGCCGCTGAGTGGATTTTACGAAGGTTGAAGGACGACAAAAATGTTGTCAAGCTAAAATAGCTTACAACTTGATGAACTTGACAAACTTTCAACTTTCGCCGTCTTTCTTGCTATAATACCTCTATGCAAAAAATCATTAAATTTTTAAAGGAAGTCGCTGTCGAATTTCGCAACATCAGTTGGCCCAAAAAAGACACTTTAATTCAGCTGACGGTTGTGGTAATATCTATCTCGATTGTCATTTCCCTTATTTTAGGTGGTTTTGATTATCTGTTTACTCGTTCTTTTGGCCTACTTGGCCATCTTAACTCTCCAAGTCTGAACCAACCAGCCCCGGTTGACCAGCCTCAGGAAGTTATTCCTTTGCCGACAGATGCTTCTGCTGCCGGTCAAATTAAACCCTAATTTATGCCCAAAAAAACTACTAAAACCAAACCAAAAGAGTTTCTTTTTAAACTCTCCTCAAACGAACCCTCCTTCGACGCCGCTTGGTATGTCATCAACACCTATTCCGGCCACGAATACAAGGTTATCGAAGCCCTTAAAACTAGAATCAAAACCATGGGTCTAGAAAATCAGATCTTTCAAGCTATTGTCCCCCTTCAAAGCAAAATGGTTATTCGTCGCGGTCAAAAAGTTAAATCTCAAGAAAAAACCTTTCCCGGCTATGTCCTGATTCAAATGTCACTTACCGACGACTCTTGGATCACTGTCCGCACCACCCAGGGAGTCACCGGTTTCATCGGCGTTGATAATAAACCTCAAGCTATTTCCCAAGCCGAAGTCGACAAAATCATCAACCAAACCAAAGAAGACAAACCTAAATACGAAACTCCCTTTTCTACCGGCGACATTGTCAAAATCACTCACGGCCCCTTTGCTGACTTCATTGGTACTATTGATAGTATCGACAAAGAAAAAGGCAAAATCAAAGTTTTGGTTTCTTTCTTTGAAAGAGAAACTCCTGTCGAACTCGACTTTTTACAAGTTACCAAAGAACTCTAACTTATGGCAAAAAAAATTAAAGCTATCGTTAAAATCGCTATCCAGGCCGGATCAGCCAATCCCGCTCCCCCAGTCGGCACTGCTCTTGGACCTCACGGTATCAAGATAATGGATTTCTGCAATGAATTTAACGAAAAAACCAAAGATATGCGCGGTTCCATTATCCCCGCTATCATTACCATCTTTGAAGATCGTTCTTTTGAATTTATCCTCAAAAAACCTCCCGTCTCCGACACTATCAAAAAAATGGCTGGTATCCAAAAAGGCACTGGCACCGCCGGTCGCGAAAAAGTCGGCAAATTAACCATGGCTCAAGTCGAAGAAATTGCCAAAAATAAACTTCCCGATCTTAATACTACTGATCTGGAAGCCGCCAAACGTTCCGTCATCGGCACCGCCAAATCCATGGGTGTTGAAATCTCCAATTAACTCAATAAAACCAATAAATTAAAAGTTTTAAAAACTAAGTATGAGCAAAACCACTCAAGAAAACAAAAAGAAAGCTCTCAAAGAGCAACAGAAAGTGGAAGTTCAAAGTGATCTAGAAAAAAATTCTAAATCAGCCGAAGAACAAAAGGCCGTTACTGAAACTGAAACTGTCACTCCAACACCTTCAGCAGAAACTCGCAAAGCCAAATCCACTAAAGTTAGAAGTAAGCGCTATCAAGCCGCCAAGAAGAAAATTGACGTCACCAAGTACTACCCTCTCCAAGAGGCAGTCAAATTGGTTCAAGAAACTTCTCTTTCAAAATTCGATGGTAAAGTTGAAGCCCATATTACCATTACCGATATTGGCAACGTCGGCGAAATCTCTTTTCCTCATCTTGAAACTGCCTCCAAAAAAATCGTCGTCCTCAACGACACTATTTTGGCTCAGATCAAAGACGGACAAGTTGATTTTGATATTCTCATTGCCACTCCCGCCACCATGCCCAAATTGCTTCCTTTTGCCAAAATTCTTGGTCCCAAAGGACTGATGCCCAATCCTAAAAATGGCACCCTCACTGATGATCCTGATGCCGCCATCAAACGTCTCTCAGTCGCCAAACTTATGATTAAAACCGAGAAAAAAGCCCCCGTAGTTCACCTGGTTGTCGGTAAAATCTCCCAACCGGTCGACGAACTAGTCGCCAACATTAGCGAACTTATCAAGGTTATCGGCGCCAACAAAATCAAAAAATTAGCTCTCTGCGCCACCATGGGCCCTTGTGTCAAAATCGAGATTAATAAATAAATAATTTCCATTAAAATCCAATCCCAATAAACGAATTGAAATCGGAATGAGATTGATTGAGATTGATGATGAAGGTTGAATCTAAATTTTCCTTCTACTTTATGAACTTTATAAACTTGATGAACTTTATAAACTTTATAAACTTACAATCGCCAATTCCACCATTCTATCCAACAACTCCGTATAACTTATCCCTACCGCCGCTGCTTCCTTTGGCAACAACGACGTCGGCGTCAACCCTGGAATCGTATTGATTTCCAAAATTTTTGGTTCCAAATTATCCTTAATTACAAAATCAACCCTAGCAAATCCCCTCCCCCCAATCACTTCAAACACTTTTAAAGTATATTCTTGAACTTTTTTGGTCACCACCTCCGTCAATCTTGCCGGCACTATCTCATCACACTTTCCTTGAATATATTTCGCCTCATAATCAAAAAACTCATTTTTAGGTCGAATTTCAATCACTGGCAAAACCATCGGCTTCTCATTTCCCAACACCCCGCACGACACTTCCATCCCTTCAATAAATTCTTCTATCAATGCCCAATCATCGTATTCAAATGCCTTTTCCAATGCCCTATCAAGTTTATCCAAATCAGTCACTATCGTTACTCCCACACTTGATCCTTGAGTTGCCGGCTTAACCACCCATTTGTTCCTTAAATTTCTAACCTCATCCAAATCCACCATTTCGTCCTTAGCCACCTCTAACCCATTAGGTACTGGTAAATTATTTTCTCTCATCAATTTTTTAAACTTAATTTTATCAATCCCCAACTCCGATGCCCGACTGCCACAACCTACAAATTTTATCCCCTCATTTTCCAATATCCTCTGAATCGTCCCATCTTCGCCGACTCCTCCATGAATAGCAATAAAGACTACATCAGGTTCAACCTTTTTAATACCTTCTATATCAACTTTTTTATTTTCCACCACCATCTCCACCACTTCATATTTATTTTTGTCAAAATTTTTGACTACCTCTTTTCCCGATGACAACGATACTTTATGTTCACTGCCACCCCCACCCATCAACACCAACACTCTTGTTTTTCTCATAAGCTTCATTATACCTGATAAAATATAGCCATGAAACTATCGCTTTCTCTTATGGTTCTTATCTACCTCCGCTTTTTTGCCCGCCTCCAACTTAAAAAAATCCACTGGCTCCAAAAACTCAAAGGCAAAAATCTTGATGTTGTCGGTATCACCGGCTCTGCCGGCAAAAGTTCCACCCTCACCGCTTGCCAATCAGTTTTTCCCAAAAATTTTCGAGTCAAAACCAATCATGGTTACAATTCCGAATCCGGCCTGCCGTTAAGCATTATTGGCCTCAAAATCAACAATTATACTTATTTTTCTTGGTTCAAAATTTTACTTCTCACTCCCTTCAAATTTATTTTCAACTGGTCAACCTACGACATTCTTATCCTAGAAATGGGTATTGATTCCCCCCATTGGCCCAAAAATATGGACTATCTTTTGTCCGTAGTCCAACCCAATATCGGCATTTTTCTTAACGTCTCTCCGGTTCATCTCTTTAACTTTAATTCTCTCGAAGACATTGCCCAAGAAAAAGCCAAACTCGTCAACCAAGCCAAAGTCGCCATTGTCAACCCCACCGACAAATTAGTTCTTAAATTCACCAAAAACCAAAATCTTATCAAACTTACCCCTGCCAACATCGACTTTCCCCACTACCACCTCCCCTCTGTTTACCAAATCGGTTTTGGCGCCGCTCTCAGTTTGGCTCAACTTTTTCATATTCCCCGTTCTCAAGCCATCAAAAATCTCCAACAAAATTTTTCCCTGCCTCCTTCCCGATCTTCCATTCTAAAAGGTATCCGTCAAACCACCATCATCGATAGTTCCTACAATTCCTCTCCAATTGCCGCCACCAAATTATTAAACTTTCTTGCTGGCTTTCCCGGTCGCAAAATTGCCGTCCTCGGCGATATGCGCGAACTTGGCTCCTCCTCACCCCAAGAACATCGCCAAATCTATCAATTAGCCCTCAAATCCGCCGATCTTATTATCAGCGTCGGCCCCAAAACTACCAAATATTTTGGCTCCAAAGCTCACAAATTCACCTACTGGTGGCAAGCCACCGATTTTCTCAAAAAAAACCTTAAACCCCGCGACATCATTTTAGTCAAAGGCTCCCAAAACACCATTTATCTTGAAGAATTGGTCAAATCCATTTTAACCAATCCTGCCGACATCGCCCTTGTTTGCCGCCAATCCCGATGGTGGCTCAACACCAAACAGAAATTCAAACAATCAAATTCATTCCATCCTTAAACTGCCCTAGCCTTAGCTGCCCTTTCAGCTTCTAAAAGCTGTCCTATTTTTTCAATCTGCTCTGGAGAATAACCTTTGGTAAATTTAGTGCCAAACCTATACGTTTCTACCAAACCAATTTCATCCGGATACTTTTCAATTATTTGCTTAACAGTTCTATTAGCCACTCCATACTTTCTAGCTATAACACTTAATGACAAATATCCCTCTGGAGCTGGCGGACTTAAATAACCCTCTAATTCCAGTTTTTCTATTATTGTCCTTTCCTGTTTTGGAGAATAACCTTCGGTAATGACACCATTTCTAAACCTTAATATCTTCGTCTGACCAATTTCATCCGGATACTTTTCAATTATTTGCTTAACAGTTTCACTGGCCATTTCATACTTTCTAGCTATACCATTTAATGACAGATATCCTTCTGGTGCTAACGGACGCAACAAACCTTCTAATTCCACTTTTTCTATTATTACCTCTTCCTGTTTTGGGGAATAACCTTTGGCACATTTAGTGCCAAACCTATACGTCTCCACCAGACCAATTTCATCCGAATATTTATCGATCACTGATTTAATGGTTGTTGGGAATATTCCAAACTCTTTAGCTATACTAGTTAATGACAAATATCCCTCTGGAGCTGGCGGACTTAAATAACCCTCTAATTCCAGTTTTTCTATTATTGTCCTTTCCTGTTTTGGAGAATAACCTTCGGTAATGACATTTCTAAACCTTAATATCTTCGTCTGACCAATTTCATCCGGATACTTTTCAATTATTTGCTTAACAGTTTCACTGGCCATTTCATACTTTCTAGCTATACCATTTAATGACAGATATCCTTCTGG
>Ga0255342_1000285_pt1 | contig 92887 bp, 93 predicted proteins | sample wastewater_treat_3_FD_192416 | JGI IMG/M metagenome (GOLD analysis project Ga0255342, IMG submission 192416) | Wastewater microbial communities from Lulu Island WWTP, Vancouver, Canada - plant14 | ecosystem: Engineered > WWTP > Wastewater > Unclassified | place: Canada: Vancouver, British...
GTTCTTCGATAATCTGGCGTCTGGGGTCGGCAGCAAAACTTCTTCGGTGCTTCATGGCAAGATCCTTTCTCCCGTTTCCCGGGACTTGGGTTCCTGTCAACTACTCTAACATATTTTGTCCAATCTGAGGGGTGCAGTCCACAATTACAGTCGCAACGGGTGAATTTTTATCATAATATTGAGATTAATTTTCGTTAAAATATTTTCTTGGTATAGCAATTAAAACATGCTATTGACTGCCGGTAATTATAATCAAGGACTATTTGATTTAAAAAATCATTTTAAAACAAAGCAGTTAGTAACCGTATCTACGGAAAATAATAGAAGAAAGGAATTTGTTATGAGAGAAGTGGTTATAGTTAGCGGCGCCAGAACAGCTATCGGCGATTATATGGGCTCTCTATCGAGCCTGAAACCAGTGCAATTAGGCGTGATCGCCCTCAACGGCGCAGTCGCTAAGGCGGGAATTGAGAAAAAATTGATCCAGGAAGTCGTATGCGGTCATGTGAATCAGGCTGGTGCACCAGGAAACACTGCCCGGCACATCGCGATAGGTGCGGAACTACCCGTGGAATCTTTCGCCTTTACGGTGCATCAACAGTGCGCTTCTTCTATGCGCGGCGCGGAATTGCTTTCCCAGGAAATTATGCTGGGCAAGATAGATATCGGCGTTGTCGTGGGTGTGGAAAGCATGAGCAATGCCCCTTATTTGTTGTTTGGGGCACGTAAGGGGTATCGTTTGGGGGATGCAGAGCAGATTCAGGACAGCCTGATGATTGGCGGCTTGGTGGATGCTCTTCTGGGCTATCATATGGGTATTACAGCCGACAACATCGCCGACCACTACAAAATTTCTCGCCAGGAACAGGATGAGTGGGCGCTGATGAGTCATCAGAGAGCCTGTGAAGCAATTAAAAAGGGATGGTTCAAGGATGAAGTAGTTCCCGTGGAAATCAAAACCAAGAAGGGGTCGGCCATTTTCGACACCGATGAACATCCGAGACCTGACACCTCGCTGGAAAAACTAGCTCAACTAAAACCGGTGTTCAAAAAAGACGGCACGATCACAGCCGGAAATGCCTCTGGATTAAATGATGCCGGATCGGCTATGGTTATCATGGCTGCGGAAACAGCCGCAAAATTTGGCGTCAAACCTCTCGCCAAGGTTATTGCTTCTGCTCCAGGTTCAGTCGAACCGCGCATAATGGGAATGGGTGTTGTTCCGGCAGTACGTAACGCCTTGAAGTTTGCACGAATGAAACTTGAGGATATCGATTATTTTGAACTCAACGAAGCCTTTGCTGCTCAAGTCATTGGTTGTAATCGTGAATTGAAAATCGGTCTCGATAGGATTAACGGTGTGGGTTCCGGGATCAGCCTTGGTCACCCTGTTGGTGCAACCGGTGCAAGACTGATCATTACCATGATTAATGAACTCAAACGTCGGGGCAAGAAGTACGGTTGTGCGGCTTTGTGCGCCAGCGGTGGGCCAGCTCATGCGTTTATTGTTGAATCCATCTAAAAAATTAAAACAAAACAAGGATAGTGGAAAGAAAAATCTCCGTGTTCAAGAAACACGGAGATTTTTTTATTCGCTGATAATTTTGACGAGAACCCTTTTTCTTCTTTTGCCGTCAAATTCACCATAAAATATTTGGAGACTGTAAAATAATCTGTGTAAACGGGATTTTTTTCATACCGCCGCCAAATCAAATCATCCCTCATACATAACAGCCAGCCGTGAAATTGTCAATGCCCGGTTGGCCATGGGCATCGTCCGTTTTTTCATGACATCCCGAATCGCCAAATATAATATTTTTGTCAGCGCCGCGTCATTGGGAAAAACAGACCGGTTTTTCGTCGCCTTCCGCGATTGACGGTGAAGCCCCTCCGGCGCGTTGGTCGTATAAATGATCTTTCGAATGTGTTCGTGATATTTGAAAAAGGTTGACACACGCGTCCAGTGATTCTTCCGGGGATTAACCGCCAGCGGATATTTCCGGCCCCATTTGGCCATCAGCTTCTCCGGTTCAAAAGACGCCTTGTCTTCGCCGGGCGCTTTATAAATTGTTTTAAGATCGGCAATAAATTCTTTCTGATATTTTGATCCCACATATTTAATGGAATCACGAATCATATGGACAATACAAAGCCGCGTCTCTGTTTTCGGGAAAGCGCTGTTAATCGCCGCCGGAAATCCTTTTAAACCGTCAACGCAGGCAATCAAAATGTCTTCAACACCCCTGTTCCTCAATTCGTTCATGATTCCCAGCCAATAATGGGCGCCTTCGTTTTCACCAACCCAGAGCCCCAGAACATCCTCGCGGCCCTTTAAATTAACCCCCAGGCAGGTATAAGCCGCCTTATTGACCACTTTCCCTTCCTGGCGAACATGATAATGGATGGCATCAAAGAAAACGATCGCGTAAACGGTTGATAGTGGCCGGGACTGCCACTCTGCCGCCAACGACATGACTTTATCGGTTATATCGGAAATCGTGGTCGGCGATACTTCCACGCCATAAATATCTTTGATGTGTTCCTGAATATCACGGACGGTCATCCCCCCTGGCGTACATCGGGATGATCTTCTCATCAAATTCACCGATATCGCTCTGGCGTTTCTTCACAATGGCTGGTTCAAAGGCGCCCGTCCGGTCCCGAGGTGTCTCTATTTTGACTTCGCCATAATCGGATCGAACGGTCTTCGCTGTTTTCCCGTCGCGGCTGTTCCCGCTATTGTTTCCCTCCGGGGAATGTTTCTCATATCCCAAACGCCCGGTCAGCTCCGCCTCAAGGATCTGTTCCGTCATATCCTTCAGCATCCGCTTCAGTAAACCGTTTTTTCCGGAAATATCTTCCAGGGTCTTACACCGGCTCAATGCCTCCGCGACATCAAACGTCAACTTCATACTAAATCCTCCTGTATATTCTGGTTTTATTCCTTACTCGATTTAAAACCATTTACACAGTTAGATTTACACTCCCCTGAACTAACCTCACAACTTTCTTAGTGAAACTTTCTCCGGTTCCCTTCCGTGGGAAAACAGCACTTTAGCCAGGTTCTCCGATTCTTTCCCTTGTCCCATAAGCTCTGTAATCTTTGCATCCATCTTTTCCTCGCTTCCACCAGCCGCTTGGTAAATCCTCAATAGGAATTCTCTTGAAGCCCAGTCTCTTTCTACATGCAGGGAAAGGGGTGTGGGTGTGCCTTTACCTCCCTTGAAGCTATAGCTAGCCCATGTCCAGGCAGAGCAGGGAACAAACTGACCATCAGACGAAATGTGAGCTAGATGATAGGAATAAACAATATCCTTTAGGACGCTAGCTAGGGAACTCGGCCCTCTTTTTTCTAATTCCTTTACTATTTCGTCTAGCCGCTGCACCAGTATCCGCTGATGCTTATTTTCAAAGATGTTGTGGGCGGAGAGGGGCTCTTTCCCCCAATGCCCTTCAAGGGAATCTATCACCTTTCTTCCAAATCCTTTTTTCTGCTGGGCGAACGCTTTCCATATTTCCCCGTATCTTTCTGCCTCAATAATGTTTTTGGAGACCACTGTGAAATAGCGGAGTTTAGGAAACTCTCCCCCTGCCCCTTTGGGTAGACCGCTCACCATGACCCTCCCGCTGAGCTTGCTTAGAGCCGAAGCCTCTTTCATCTCCGTAAGTGAAGGGAAATCCTCATAGCTAACTACTAGAGGCTTCAGCGACAGAGGGCCAAAATGCTCGGGACGAGCATTTCCCCATATCCAGTCCCAGATTCTGTCCGTGTATTCTCTTTCTTCCGAGAAACTGGATAGAGCCAGGATGTCATTTGTTTCGTATTCTTCTTCAAGTTCAGCCACGGTAGTCTTGCTAAATTTGATGAGCAGATTAGCCGGAGGAAATTGCCCCAGAATGTTTGAGGTTACCTCGGGTTTTAAGGCGAAAGTATCTCGGTGTGGGAAACTTGAGAATATCGCCTCGGCAACATGTCTAGTACCTTCCACAGAGTAAAGGTCACCGCGAAGTACAACACTACCCAGTTCCCTTTCTGCTCGACCCATAAATGCCCTTATGCCTTCAGCAATCTCCAACGAGTTTGCTCCACGTGGTACCTTAAGCCTCTCATGGATAAACTCCTCGAATTCCTTCCGATACTTTTCCTGTATGTCTTTATAGATGACCTTAGTATTGACCCTCTTACCCCCTGAAGAGATAAGCTCATGAGGCAAAACCAATGGTACGCCAGGTATAAACCCTTCATAGGTTACCCAGTCACTTACCAGTTTAACTTCTTTCTTCCTTCTAATGACAAATGCCGGTTTCTTCTCACTGCCAGATCCGCTCTCCAGTAACAAGCCTTCTAAAAGTTTGGAGAGTTCTACCGTGGCTACCCCAATCACCTTATCCGCACCTCCGTAGTAAACAAATAGCTGACCATCGATAACCACGGCGCCACAGGGGAAAACAACATTGTTTACTAGCCCTTCTTTTTCGTAGGGCGTCTCTGGCTCGAGAAGTGGGGTCTTTCTTCGGGCAATAACACGCCAGGGTTGGTCAATATCAAGGAGGGCAGCACTTACATAATAGTAAACCTTGTCATTTCTCCTGGTAACAATATGGTAGAGTAATAACCACCCCCATTCCGTCTCTATCGGCGGTGTTGAGAGGCCAATCTTCTCGGCCAGTGGCTGCTCTTGGCGCGAGCTCATTATGACATTCCCTTTTAACCATTTTCCTTCTCCGAAGCTCAGACTATCCACCATGTCAAGCCAGATACTCCTGCCAACACGGTGGAGAACAACATACTTGTTTCCGATTTTCCTGGGGAAGAGAGCGGCGTCTTTGTCGTCAATACCAGGAGGCGAAATTAGTACCGGCTCTGTCCAGTCCCAGCGTTTTTGCAGAAAATCGTTTAACGTGATAGTGGTTAAGGCTACACGCGGCAGGCGACCGTCATAGGCTGTGTAGCACATGTACAAGGTATCGTCTATCCTGGTCAATCTGGGGTCTTCACACCCCTTTTTCTCAAAATCCCGGCGAGGCGTATAGATTGGCTCGTCAAGTCTCTCATTAAAATTGAGCCCATCATTACTGGAGGCATACCCCATCACCGATAAATCGTCCTGCGCAATCGCCCGGTAGACAAGATGGACTTTCCCGTCCTCATAGATGGCGGCAGGGTTGAAAACTGCCTTTGACTCCCACTGGTGCTCTGGTTTCGGTTTAATAATTGGGTTTCCGGTGAAACGTTCCAGCTTGATATTCTCTACCTTGGTCAACAGCATTTCGTCGATAAGGGTGTTCAAGTTACCACTGGCCACAGCACAAGTGGTGTCGGCAGCACCATAGTATATCCTGAGCGTCTTACCTTTCACCAAAGCCCCGGAGGGGAAAACGATGTTAGGCACTCTGCCATAGGTTTCGTATATAGCCTGCGGAACCAGCAATGGCCTTTCAGTACGTGCCACAATCTTAGCCGGGTTTTCCAAATCAAGCAGGACCGCTTCAATACCGAAAACCGGCGGGGGTGAGAAGTAATTTTGGATATATGAGTAAATCAGAAGCCAGCCAGCCCGTGTCCTTATCGGTGGCGCGCCGACCTCAATGTGGTCTTTGGATGTTCGCTGTAATGGTAAAACATGGTCATCAAGGAAGGAGTACCAACCCTCCCAGTACTCGGGAGACCACATTTGCTCTTCGTGGTTAAAAAAGGCCAGTCCAATCTGAGCCGGAGGGTTATCTGTGTTGACCGTGAGTACCGCCACCAACTTACCCCCGATTCCCCCCGGGAAGAGTGCCATGGCTTTGGAATTAAAGTGAGTGATGGGGTATTTAGCCTCAATTTCCCGGAAGTCTCGGGTAATGGCTAAACCAATTTTAATGCCCTCGGCACATAAGGGGTAACTCGATATTGCCGTATAAAAAATATAATATTTACCACCGAGTTTAGTCACCCGAGGGTCTTCACAGCCGAATTGTTCCCAGTCATATTCGGGTTTGATAAATTGTCTGCGATACTTGAAGTGCATACCGTCGTCACTTACAGCATGTCCTATGGTCGAGACATTCATTTTTGTACCTAAAATTATCTGCGGCGACGAGACTGCCCGGTAAAGGAGATGAGTCTTTCCGCCGCTGACCACTGGACAGCCGTTAAACACTGCCTCTGCTTCCCAACTATTCTCACCGAGTGGCTCTAGAATAGGATTTTCTTCGGAACGTTTAAATTCAATCATCGCTTTCCACCTTTCACTATCCGGAACATCCTGGTCCCGCATCTGGGGCATATCCCCTGGATTGCCGGCCGGCCATTTTTCAAGGTTATTACTACAGGGTTTTGCATCTCCCTCTTCGCCTTGCATTTTACGCAGTATGCTCTTATTCGCTTTACTTTTACGAGCGTAGCCGGGGTGATGCCAGCCGCTGCTGGCGGTGTACCGGTAGCACCTGGCATCGCTTTTTGGCCACCAACAAGCTGGTCAAGAATCGCATCCAGTTTTGCCGAAGCAACACATGTCACCTTGTCGGCTCCGCCGTAGTAAACCAGTAAGCGGTCTTTAATTACCACCGCTCCGCAGGGATAAACTACGCCGGCTTTCCACCCTTCGTTTTCGTAACTTGCCTCGGGCTCCAGGATTGGCTTCTCAGACTGGGCTAAGACCCTGGTTGGGTCTTTCAGGTCAAGCAGCATTGCGCCTATCTTGTAGCGACCGGGGTCACGTTCATCGACAGCCTGGTAAATGAGTAGCCAGCCATCCTTTGTCTTAATGGGAGGAGCACCAGCGCCAACCTTGCGACTATCCCAGTAAGCCGTCCTCGGTGAAATCTTGAATTCTCCTTTTAACCATCTGGTTGTGCCATCAAAATCCAGGTCGTCAACAAAATCAATAAGGATATCAGGGAAAATTCGGTGGAATATAACATACTTGGAATTTATTTTCTCCGGGAGAATACAGGCATTCTTATCTACCAATCCAGGCGGAGAGATAAGCACCGGTTTCTGCCATTGCCAGTTCCTTGCCAGGAAATCATCAATGTATATTGAGGTTAGTGCCACTCGGGGTGGGCTATATCCATCGAAAGCAACGTAGGTCATATATACCCTATCATCAATCCTGGTCAATCTCGGGTCCTCACAGCCACCCCGTCCTCCGCCTCCTGACACATAGTTATCCTCGTCTTCCTCATCATCTTCAGCGGAGACATAGGTGACTTGAGGATTAGTTACGGTGGGATAGACCAGGCCAGCGCCTTCAAATGGCTCTCGCGGGACGTATACCGGTTTATCCAGCCGCTCCTCAACGTGAAATCCATCAACACTAGAAGCGTACCCCAGAACCGATACATCTGAGTCTCCGATTGCCCGGTATAAAATATGGACCTTACCGGCTTCATAAACGGCGGCCGGGTTAAAAACTGCCTTTGACTCCCACCAATGATTGGGCTGCGGCTGGAGAATAGGATTCCCATTAAACCTTGCCAGAACAGGAATGATTTCTGGTTTCCTCTCCGGAACAGGGGCGGCTTTTATTTTCCTTTTACTCACAATCTTACGTGTCATATAACCCCTCTCTTTTAACATTGAGTTTAATTTTATTTCCCCTCTTCGGTCATGGGTCATGGCCTCGACCGAAGCAAGTGCATGGACAGTCAGTTCCGCTAATTTCTGGCGGTCCCTTGCATCAAGGACAATAATAACATCAGGGAGACTGTAAAATAATCTGTGTAAACGGGATTTTTTTCATACCGCCGCCAAATCAAATCGTCCCTCGTACATAACAGCCAGCCGTGAAATTGTCAATGCCCGGTTGGCCATGGGCATCGTCCGTTTTTTCATGACATCCCGAATCGCCAAATATAATATTTTTGTCAGCGCCGCGTCATTGGGAAAAACAGACCGGTTTTTCGTCGCCTTCCGCGATTGACGGTGAAGCCCCTCCGGCGCGTTGGTCGTATAAATGATCTTTCGAATGTGTTCGTGATATTTGAAAAAGGTTGACACACGCGTCCAGTGATTCTTCCGGGGATTAACCGCCAGCGGATATTTCCGGCCCCATTTGGCCATCAGCTTCTCCGGTTCAAAAGACGCCTTGTCTTCGCCGGGCGCTTTATAAATTGTTTTAAGATCGGCAATAAATTCTTTCTGATATTTTGATCCCACATATTTAATGGAATCACGAATCATATGGACAATACAAAGCCGCGTCTCTGTTTTCGGGAAAGCGCTGTTAATCGCCGCCGGAAATCCTTTTAAACCGTCAACGCAGGCAATCAAAATGTCTTCAACACCCCTGTTCCTCAATTCGTTCATGATTCCCAGCCAATAATGGGCGCCTTCGTTTTCACCAACCCAGAGCCCCAGAACATCCTCGCGGCCCTTTAAATTAACCCCCAGGCAGGTATAAGCCGCCTTATTGACCACTTTCCCTTCCTGGCGAACATGATAATGGATGGCATCAAAGAAAACGATCGCGTAAACGGTTGATAGTGGCCGGGACTGCCACTCTGCCGCCAACGACATGACTTTATCGGTTATATCGGAAATCGTGGTCGGCGATACTTCCACGCCATAAATATCTTTGATGTGTTCCTGAATATCACGGACGGTCATCCCCCCTGGCGTACATCGGGATGATCTTCTCATCAAATTCACCGATATCGCTCTGGCGTTTCTTCACAATGGCTGGTTCAAAGGCGCCCGTCCGGTCCCGAGGTGTCTCTATTTTGACTTCGCCATAATCGGATCGAACGGTCTTCGCTGTTTTCCCGTCGCGGCTGTTCCCGCTATTGTTTCCCTCCGGGGAATGTTTCTCATATCCCAAACGCCCGGTCAGCTCCGCCTCAAGGATCTGTTCCGTCATATCCTTCAGCATCCGCTTCAGTAAACCGTTTTTTCCGGAAATATCTTCCAGGGTCTTACACCGGCTCAATGCCTCCGCGACATCAAACGTCAACTTCATACTAAATCCTCCTGTATATTCTGGTTTTATTCCTTACTCGATTTAAAACCATTTACACAGTTAGATTTACACTCCCAATATTTGTTCCCAGGGACCAAAGTCGAGTTTGCCTTTGGTAATCGCCACAACGACTTCTCGCCCCATCACTTGTCTTTTTAGATGAGCGTCACCGTTATCTTCACCTGTACGATTATGAAGGTAACGGGATATTGGTTCTTGCGGAGCGAGCCCCTCCAGCCAGTTTTTTATAATCTTGTTGAAGTCCCGGTTCGTCATCATTGATAAACACGGAGGAGGTTATATGCATGGTATTTACCAGTGCTAACCCCTCACGAATACCACTTTTTTTCACGCAGTCTTCGACCGATTGGGTAATGTTGACGAATCCTATGCGGGCAGGAATTTCGAACCACAATTCTTCACGGAATGTTTTCATTGGTAATTGCCCTGTTCAATTTAGGAAAACATACTAGAAGCTAAATGGATTGTCAAAGCTCAATATATGTGAGCAAGAACAAATAATTATGCAATTAACTTTACAAGGTTAATGCCTTGTGTTAATAATTTAAGCCACTAATAGTTAAATTGTTTAGGAGAAAAATATGTCCGGCCATTCCAAGTGGAGCACGATAAAAAGGAAAAAAGGCGCACTTGATGCTAAACGCGGTAAGGTATTTACCAAAATTATTAAGGAAATAACGCTGGCGGCAAAACTGGGCGGCGGCGATATTGAAGGAAATTCGAGGCTCCGACAAGCAGTTGCGGCGGCCAAAGAAGAAAATATGCCCAAAGATAATATTGAGAGGGCAATAAAGAAAGGAATTGGCGGGGGTGAAGGAGCAGCCAATTATGAAGAAGTAACGTATGAAGGGTATGGGCCGGGAGGAGTGGCGGTTCTTGTTGAGGTGATGACGGATAATAAAAATAGAACTGTGGCAGAAATCAGACACATCTTTTCCAAGCACGGCGGAAATCTCGGCGAAAACGGATGTGTGTCATGGATATTTACAAAAAAAGGAAGCATTATTATTGACAAAAAGGAGATCAATGAAGACGCTTTAATGGAACTTGCTTTGGATGCGGGGGCAGAAGATGTTAAAGGCGAAGAAGATGAATACGAGGTGATTACATCACCTGCTGATTTTGAGGTGGTAAAAAAAGCTCTTGATGATAAAGGAGTAAAGCATCTGGAGGCGCGCATCGGAATGATTCCTTCGAATACAGTCACACTGGAAGCGAATAAAGCTGAGCAAATGCTGAAAATGATGGAAAAGCTCGAGGATAACGATGACGTACAAAATGTGTACGCGAATTTTGATATTGATAAAGAGATTATGGAAAAATTAAGTCAATAAAAATAATAATTTATTTAATGGTATAAAACTTGCTAATTTTGGGCGTCGATCCGGGCAGTAGAAATACAGGCTATGGCGTTGTTTTAAAAGAAGGCAATCGTCTTCAGCATATTGTCTATGGAGAAATCAAACCGCGAAAGGGAAAAAAATTCTCTGGAACGCTAATTGAAATATATGAACGATTATCTGGAGTGATAGGAAGGACAAAGCCGCAAGCCATTGCACTGGAAAATATTTTTTACGGTAAAAATGTACGTAGTTTGGTTATGCAGGCGCAGGTAAGAGGCGTGGTTATTTTGTCCGGTGTTGAAAAAAATACGCCAATTTTCGAATATTCTCCTCTGGAAATAAAAAAAGCCGTCGTTGGTTACGGCAGAGCGGAAAAAAGACAGGTACAGACGATGGTAAGGGCAATTTTGAAGCTCCCTGTTTTGCCTCCGGCAGACGCGGCAGACGCATTGGCTGCTGCAATCTGCCATGCGAATTTTTTTAAGGAGACGTCACTTTAAGATGATCGCCATGATCAGCGGTAAGATCGTTTATAAGGGCATTCCCCATGTTGTTATTGACGCGCAGGGCGTGGGGTATCGTGTTTTTATACCGCTGACCACTTTTTATGTATTGCCGGAAAATGGTCATGACGTTACGCTGCATATACATACTCATGTTAAGCAGGATGGAATAAACTTATTTGGTTTTTACACGATTCAGGAAAGAGACATTTTTGAATTAATGCTTACCGTAAGTGGCATCGGCCCCAAAATGTCTATAAATATTCTTTCCGGCATTTCCGTTTCTGAATTATTGAACGCAATATCCAAAGGAGATCTAAAGAAATTAATTAGCATACCAGGATTGGGGAAAAAAACAGCAGAGAGATTGATCCTTGAATTAAAGGAAAAAGTCATCAAAAGAATGATTATCGAAGAAACTCCGGAGGGAACGGATAGACAAAGAGAAAAAGATATTATTAAGGAAGATGCTCTTTCCGCACTGGTTAATTTGGGGTATAAGAACAATATTGCACAGGATGCCTTGGATAAAGTGATGAGTGAATTAACAACGGATTTGGCGATGGAACAGATTTTGAAGAAAACATTAAAAATTCTGTCGGATTAAAAAAGGTATAAACAATAATGAGTGATCAGCTTAATAATCCTTTAATTAATCCTGTTTGTGAAGATGAAGAATATAAATTTGAAGTCAGTTTGCGGCCGATCAGGCTGAATGATTACGTTGGGCAGGAAAAAGTAAAAAGCAATCTGGATATTTTTATTCAAGCAGCGAAAAAACGACGAGAGTCACTTGACCATGTTTTGTTGCATGGTCCGCCGGGACTGGGCAAAACAACTTTAGCCTATATTATTGCCCGGGAGATGGGTGTGGACATTAAAGTAACATCGGGGCCTGTTATAGAAAGGCCGGGAGATTTAGCCGCCATTCTAACGAATATGCAAGACCATGAGATATTGTTTATTGATGAGATACATCGGCTGTCACATGTTGTGGAAGAAATTTTATATCCAGCGATGGAGGATTTTTATATTGATATTCTGATCGGGCAGGGACCATCCGCCAGATCAATGAAACTGGACATTCCCAAGTTTACGCTTGTTGGCGCGACTACACGTGCGGGTTTGTTAACATCGCCGTTACGGGATCGTTTTGGCATGCATTTCCGTCTGGAATTTTATTCTGTGCAGGAACTGGCCGTTATTGTTAGGCGCTCTGCTTCTATTTTGAAAACAAAAATTTCCGAAGAGGGAGCGCAGGAGCTGGCCAGTCGTGCACGCGGCACGCCGCGTATTGCCAACAGATTACTGAAGAGAGTCCGTGACTATGCGGAAGTCAAGTATAAAGGAAAGATCGATGATAAAATTGCTTGCGAAGCGTTGGATTTATTTGAAGTTGACCAAAAGGGGTTCGATCAGATGGACAGGAAGCTTCTTTTGACCATTATAGAAAAGTTCAACGGCGGACCTGTAGGGTTGGAGAGTATTTCCGCGGCCATGGGCGAAGAAAAGACAACAATTGAAGACATATACGAACCTTATCTCATACAGGAAGGGTACTTACAAAGAACTGCCAGGGGAAGAATCGCTTGCGCGAAGGCTTACGAGCATTTTGGTCTGAAAAGTTCCAATGAGCAAAAAGGATTGTTTTAGTTGTCACCATTACGGTTAATGGTCAGAGGGTCATGAAGCTTTTGATGCATATTTGCTGTGGGCCTTGTGCAATTTATCCATTAAAAGAATTGCGTACCAAAGGGTTTGAAGTCACAGGTCTTTTTTATAATCCCAATATACATCCTTATCGAGAATACAAAAAAAGAGGCCAAACACTTAAAGATTACGCCCAAAAATCATATTTTAATGTTATTTGGTCGGATTATCCAATGGAAGAATTTATCAGACAGACCGCTTTTAAGGAAAAAGACAGATGTGTCTATTGCGTAACTGATCGCCTGAAATATACGGCCAAACTTGCCGTTAATGATAATTATGACGCATTTACGACCACTTTGCTGTACAGCATTTACCAAAGGCATGATTTAATTAGAGAAATCGGAGAAGATTTTAGCCGCCAGCTGGGTATAAGTTTTTATTATCAGGACTTTAGAGTTGGTTGGTCGGAGGGCGTTAAAATATCTCGAGAAATGGCGCTTTATCGTCAACCTTATTGCGGTTGTATTTATAGCGAAAAAGAAAGATATTTGAAATAAATCTATTCCATACTACTGTGGCAAAATTACCACATAAAGTTAATATCGGCCTTAATTAAATATTATTAATTTTATAAATTCGTAATAATTATAATATATTATCAATTTAAAAAAGATTTATATAATGGTACAGGATTTGCTCATAATAAAGATAAAAAAATTCTGATATTGGATTATGAATTTACAGCGTACTTTAAATAAAGAAATTAACTGTTCCAGCATTGGGTTACATACCGGACGTAAAGTGAAAATGAAGATAAAACCGGCGCAGGTTGATACCGGAATTACCTTTAAGCGCTGTGATATTCCGGAAGCGCCAGAGATTCATGCGAACTTCAATAATGTTTGTGATACGACATTGGCAACATCATTGGCAACATCATTGGGGACTAATGGTACCAGAGTTGCTACTGTAGAACATATTCTGTCCGCATTTTGTGGGATGGGCGTAGATAACGCGATAGTAGAATTGGATTCATTCGAAGTACCTATTATGGATGGAAGCGCACTTCCGTTTGTTAATTTGTTTAAGGAGGTGGGAACGCATGCTCAGGAAAAAACCAAAAGAATGTTGTTAATTACAAAACCTGTTGAGGTGCAAGAGAAAGATGCAAGCGCATCTTTCTTGCCCGCTGATGAGTTTAAAATTACTTATGAAATTGATTTTAGTCATAATGTAATCGGGAAGCAGTCATATAGCATGACTTTTTCAGATGAAGTTTATGAAAAAAATATATGCTCCGCCCGAACCTTCGGTTTTTTAAGAGAGGTAGAATACTTGCAGGCTAAGGGACTGGGGCTGGGAGGATCGTTGGAAAATGCCATCGTTCTTGATGACGAAAAGGTTATTAATAAAGACGGATTGCGTTTCCCCGATGAATTTGTCAAACATAAAATTCTTGATGCAATAGGTGATTTGTTTTTATTAGGCATGCCCATCATCGGTCATTTTATTGCTTACAAATCAGGTCATCGCCTGAATAATTTATTGCTGAAAAAATTGATGAACAGCACAGATTCCTGGAAGATTATCCACTGCACGGACCTTCGGCAAAATTTTTCTAAAGTTAATTCTTTTAAAATCACACCTTTTAGAATCCTTGATTCAGTTCAAGCATAACTTAAATTAATCTTGATTTTTATCTTCATGTTACCTAGTATAAAAGGCTAAGCTTACATAGGTGGCTCGGGTTTTTGTAATTTATTATTTAGTGTTATCAGTATGTTATCCTTCAAGGCAAGGGGTAGCCGAAAATGATGATAGCATTCTCGGAGAAGTAGTAGATTTTTTATTAAATAATAGTCATGGATAAAATGAAAAATATATTCAGCACGGTACTTTGCATTATTCTTCTTCTGATAATTTGCATGGTCGCTCAAGCGCGAACAGCTAGCCCAAAAATTGCAGATTTTCTAATTACTAATGATGAAGAAAAAGTTCTTTTATATGCTCGACTGGTAGATGGATTTAAAAGTGAAATGAAATCGGAAATACTGGCAGGAGTGCCACAAGATGTGGTTTTACGAGTGAAAGTTTACGAGGAGAGACCATGGTGGATATGGGATAAAAAAATAAACCAGAGTGAAATCAAGCGAACTATCAGGTATGATAATCTTATAAAGACCTTTACTATTACGACAAATGGCAATCCTGATCCAGCCGTGTTTCCTGATTTATCAAGCGCTCAGAGCGCGATGGCTGATTTCAACGGTGTTGTCGTTACTTCTATAATAGCTCTCAAAAAAGGTAAAAATTATTATCTGAAGGTGAAAATAATAATAGAAAGATTTCGCCTTCCCTTGGGCATGGAATATATATTTTCTTTCGTATCTTACTGGGATTATACAACTGACTGGTACAAGCAGAAATTTATATTGAAATAGATTGTTTGTAAAAGAGACTGTGTGGGTCAATGGTTAAAAAAAGCAAGAAAAATTATCTTGATGATAAGGAAATAAGAAAAAGGCGACGTGAACGAATTATCATGGTTGTTGTCGGCTTTTTAGCAATAACCTTTACCGTGATAGCCAGCCATGTTTTTAATAAAGAAGGCTTGCCCATATCCGCTAATATTTTTGTTTATGGATTATCCAGCATCAATGTCATCTTGATACTGCTTCTACTTTTCTTGATTGTACGAAACATCGTTAAACTTTTTTATGAACATCGTCGCGGCATTATTGGTTCAAGATTAAGGACAAAGTTAGTTGCGGCGTTTGTCGGCTTGTCCTTGGTGCCGACAATTTTGCTTTTTCTATTTGCGATAAACTTTTTGTCTTATAATCTTGAGTTTTGGTTCAATGTTAAAACAGGAGAAGCATTGAATAAGTCTCTTGAAGTAGCGCAGATTTACTATCAACAGGCTGCGGAACAGGCAAAATTCAATGCACGCCAAATAAGCGCAGATATTACCAGAAACAGATTGTATCAACATGACCGTTTGGAATATCTGAAAAGTTTTATTCTTCAGCGTCAAAAGAACTATAATCTGGGCATGGTGGAAGCGCATTTTGATTTTCAACCAAACAACATGATGTTTCCAGACGCGGAGCACCCCGAACTGAACTTTCCGCTGTTGACACCGAAAATGTTAGAAGACCTTTATTCAGGTAAAGAGATATTCACGGTAGAGTCCACAAACGTTGGTGAAATAGTTGTAGGAGTTGCCCCTGTTTTTTCATACGCAGTGCCATCGGAAGTAATAGGCAGGGTTTCTGTTGGTTATAATATTCCTCAAGGTTTGGTGGAAAAGCTAAGGAATATTGCCGATGCTTCTCAGCAATATGGACAAATCAATATTCTAAAAAATCCTATAAAGTTCAATTATCTTGTCACCATGTCCATTGTGACCTTAGTGATTATTTTCTTGGCAACGTGGTTTGGCCTTACTTTGGCTGGCAATATTACTGGTCCGATTCAGAATCTTGCCGAAGCAACGAATAAAATTACTCAGGGTGATCTGGATATTCAAATTGATGTGGAAGCTGATGATGAAATAGGATTGTTGGTAAAATCGTTTAATAAAATGACGAAGGATTTGAAGAAGAGCAGTGGTGGCTTGGTGCAGGCAAATATCAGCTTGGAAGAACGGCGTAAATATATAGAAACCATTTTACGCAATGTTTCTGCCGGAATTATCTCTTTGGATAAGAACGGTGTAATAACAACAATAAATAACGCCGCGGAGAAAATGTTTGATCTCAATCCGGAAGACGTTTTAAATAAAAATTTTCGTGATCTTATGATACCGGAACACTTAACCTTGGTAGATGAATTTATGAAAGAAATAGAGGAAAGCAATGAAGGGGCGTTACAAAAGCAATTGGAGCTTATGCTTAAAGACAGAGCTTTGACCGTATTGTTGACTGTTACCACCATTAAAGATGAAAGTGGCAATGATACTGGTATGGTTGTGATGTTTGAAGACATGACGCAATTGCAAAGGGCGGAACGGGCGGCGGCATGGCGTGAAGTAGCGAGGCGAATGGCGCACGAAATTAAAAATCCCCTTACTCCGATACAGCTTTCCGCTCAACGCTTGCAGAAAAAATATAGTGAGAAATTGGAAGATGGTTCTGTTTTTAAAGAGTGTACCCAAATAATAATTGATCAAGTCGAGGTTCTCAAAAATTTGGTAAACGAGTTTTCTCGCTATGCAAGGATGCCTGTCACTACTCCGGCACCAAACGACTTGAATGAGGTCATTGCTGATTCTGTATCTCTTTTTCAGGATGCGCATAAAGACATAACTTTTGAATTCAAGAAAGCGGAAAATATGCCCAAATTTGAATTTGATGCCGAACAAATGAACAGGGTATTGATAAATTTACTGGATAACGCTGTTGCCGCAATCAATGATAATAAAGGGGGTAAAATTGAAATTACTGCTGGTTACGATGAACAATCTCGTAGGGCGACGGTTGCTGTTGCAGATGACGGGTCCGGTGTACCGGCAAACTATAAAGGCAAGGTATTTGATCCTTATTTTTCCACAAAAAAGTCAGGCACTGGTTTAGGATTGGCTATAGTCAATTCAATAATATCTGACCATCACGGTCAGGTAAGTGTTTCCGATAACTTTCCCACAGGTACGGTTGTCTCGTTTCAGTTGCCGGTTTCAGGAGTCTGAAAATATTGATAATATATTGTAAAAAATACTTAAAATTAGTGTAAATATGGCCCATGAAGGAACCAATTCTTATTGTTGATGATGAAGAGAGTATTTGCCAATCCCTGAAAGCAATTTTGGGCGATGAAGGGTATCAGGTTCTCGTTGCGAAAAGCGGGGAGGACGCGCTTAGGGTTGTTGAAGAGGAAGCGCCAAAACTGATTTTGCTCGATATTTGGTTGCCCGGTATTGATGGTTTGGAAACACTAAAACAGATTAAATCATTATATCCGGAAGTTGTTGTAATCATGATGTCGGGACACGGGACGATAGAAACGGCGGTAAAGGCAACAAAGCTGGGAGCATTTGATTTTATCGAAAAGCCTCTTTCTCTTGATAAGGTAATTATCATGGTGAACAATGCTCTCAACGTCATTCGCTTGGAGGAGGAGAATGTATTATTAAGACAAAAAGTGTCTCATCACCAATTTGAATTGACGGGTACGACCCCACAGATAACCGAATTGAAAGAAATGATTAACATTGTTGCTCCGACCAATGCTTGGATTTTAATCATGGGAGAAAACGGGACGGGCAAAGAATTAGTGGCGCGCTCTATACATCACTTGAGTCATCGTGCTCACAAGCCTTTAGTGGAGGTAAATTGCGCGGCGATTCCAGAAGAACTGATAGAAAGTGAGTTATTTGGTCATGAAAAGGGCTCCTTTACTGGTGCTACGGAGAAGAGGCGAGGCAAATTCGATCTGGCACACGAAGGCACAATATTTTTGGATGAAGTAGCTGATATGAGCCTGAAGGCCCAAGCTAAAATTCTGCGCATTTTACAGGAGAAGAAATTTGAACGAGTAGGCGGTCATAAGTTAATCGATATGGATGTTCGCGTTCTGGCTGCGACCAATAAGGATTTGGAAAGAGAGATGGAGGCTGGCCGTTTTCGGCAGGATTTGTATTACCGCTTGCATGTAATTCCGTTGGTTGTTCCGCCACTGCGTGAAAGAAAAGAAGACATAAAGCCTTTAGCTGATCAATTTTTACTTGATGCGGCTGTTAAAGAAGGTGAGGAGCCTAAAATATTAACCGATGAGGCTTTGGCAATATTCATGGAACATGACTGGCCGGGCAACGTTAGAGAGTTAAAAAACATTATAGAGAGGTTGGTTATTTTGAGTCCCTCCAGAGAAATTACGGCTAAAGATATTCCTCCGTTGCATGTAAAAGCGAATATGAATAAAGATTTGAAGACTGAAAATATCGCTCTTAGCACCATTGCTGATTCATTAAAAGATGCGAAGTTTGATTTTGAAAGGCGATTTATTTTGAAAAAATTGGAAGAAAATGAAGGCAATATTACCAAAACAGCGGAAGCGATTGGTTTGGAGCGAAGCAACCTGCATAAAAAGCTTAAGAACATGAAATTGGCGATCAAAGAGTGATTGTTTATTAAGTACTTAGTAGTCGATTTCTTAATTATTAGCGCTCGCTTTATCAAGCTGTTTTTTTATGTCGGAAAAGGAAAATTTATTGAATGGGAGAAAGATAACGCCCAACGCGACAATCAAGGAAATGGACAAAAAATGGTAAACCACGGCAAAAGAAAGTGCTTCGGGTTTTTGTACACCGAAAATACTTAAACCCAAAATACAAGCGATATGCCAGTTGCCGATAAAACCAGGGGCGGTCGGAACCGCAATTCCCGCAATCAAAATGATCATCAAAACGAACGGCGCAATAAAAGGCAATGTGAAACCAAATGCTAAAAGCATTATATGTATTGCCATAACGTCGATAAACCAGATTATTGCTGAAAGGAAAATTAAGTAAAACAACATTTTTAAATCAGTGATAATGACGAAGCCATCAATGAAATTGTGAATGATTTTATCGAATTTGTTAGCCATTTTCCCCGGCAGTTTGCTTAGAATGCGATTAATAATATTAATCGCATTTTTGCGCCGCCAAATTAAAATAATAATGAATAAAAAAAATATAAACATGAGCAGGAAAAACAATATGCTCGATCTCATAACCCAGATGGGCAAGTCCATAAAAGACAGCGCAATAATTATAATCGATATAACGGCAAAGCCGTCCAGTACCCTTTCGATAATAATTGTGCCAAAGGCGGAAGAAAATTTTATGTTATTTTTTTGCGCGATTAAGTAAGGGCGGGCTAGTTCGCCCAGGCGTGCAGGAATTCCGACAACAGCAAGAAAACCAACAGAGGTGACGGAAAAAAGGGAAAGTTGATCGATCTTTTGAAGCGGCGAGAGAATAACGCCCCAGCGATAAGAGCGAAGAAACTGCATGATAAGAATAGCAGCGATAAAAGCGGCAATAAATGATGGCTTAATCTTTTTTAGATTATTCAGGGCATTGTTTATATCTACTCCGCGGATTGATAAGTATACCAGTATTAGGCTAAGCAGAATGCCGATTATTATTTTTTTGTTCATTTAATGACTATACCCCGGCCGAGAGCATTTATTTGTTGGCCAGGTGTTCAGAGATTTTATCGTGTAGAAATTGTGAGGCGAGCTTATCCCCCATTAAACCTACGCGAATGGCGACCGTGGTCAAATCTTTCGATTTATATGTCACGTCAATTTTTACTTCTTCATTATTGATAAGGGCGGTAATTTTCCCCCGGGCAATTTCCTTGGAACGACTGACTTCAGTGCCGCGCATGTCGGCCACCGTTTTTTCACATGCAGTCCAAACATCCTCAAACGATGCGGGATAATCTGTTTTTAATTCGCCTGAAATGTAATAGTATGTCCCTACGCCTGCGCCTACTGCGGCTCCACCTACTGCGAGCGCGGCGCATCCTGTAATAAGGGATGTAGATAACAAAAGTGAAAAAATCAAACCAAAGCAGTTGTTTTTCATAATTAGCCCTCCGTAAAAACTTTTAATCACATGTTTAATTTAATTGCAATATCAATTGTGTTAATATCAAAATTGAAAGTGTTTACCGCCAGAAATCATTTTTGAAATCAAGAAAACAAATTTAATTTGCTGTCGTGTTGAGTTTTTCAAATTCCCTTAAAATATCTTCCTCCTTTTTACTCAGGTTTACGGGGGTTCTTACGAAAATCTCGATAATTTGATCGCCACGTCCGTAACCGCGGACATGGGGTACGCCTTTACCTTTGAGCCGGAAAGTTTTTCCGGTTTGTGTTCCTTTCGGGATTTTTATTTTTTCCTTATCCTGTAAAGTGGGGACTTCAATTGTTGCCCCTAAGGCAGCTTGAACAAAGGAAATAGGAACGCGGCAAATTATGTCGTCACCGGAACGTTTAAAAAATTCGTGGTCCTCAACATGTATGAAAACGTAAAGATCGCCATCGGGGCCGCCGTGTTCGCCAGATTCCCCTTCGCTGCGCAGACGCAAGCGTGATCCTGTTTCCACACCAGCGGGTATTTTCAGCTGGACATTTTTTTTAACGGTTTCTTTTCCTGTTCCTTGGCAAACGTGGCATGGTTTTGTTATGAGTTTGCCGTGGCCACCGCACTGAGGGCATGTGGAGCTGATTGTAAAAAAGCCGCTCGACTGTATAACCTGTCCGCGTCCCTGACATGTGCGACATGTTTCCGGTTGCGTTCCCGGAGAACATCCGCTGCCTTCACACTTGCTGCATGTAGCCAGTTTCTTGATTTCTATTGTTTTTGATAAGCCGAAAACGGCATCCATAAAGGATATGTTCAAATCATAACGCAAGTCGGCGCCGGCGCGGACAAAAGACCTATATCTTCCCCTTGAACTGCTGAAGCCGAAAGTGTCTTCAAAGATATCGCTGAAGTGAGAAAAAATATCTTCAAAACCGCTGAAGCCCCTAAATCCCGTGCTGCTGAGGCCTTCATGGCCGTAATGGTCATAGATTTCTCTTTTCTGGGGGTCACTTAATACTTCGTAGGCTTCTGCAGCCTCTTTGAATCTTTCTTCTGCTTGTTTGTCACCAGGGTTTCTGTCCGGGTGGCACTGCATGGCAATTTTGCGATAGTTTTTCTTTATTTCTTCGTCTGCGGCTGTTTTTTTAACGCCCAGAATTTCATAGTAATCTTTCTTAATCATTTTTCAATCGTGCTTTCAGCTTCCATAATTTTCAGGAGAGAATTAAGTATTTCTGGTTTCCCGGCTTTTTCCAAAGCGTGTTTGGCGAATAAATATTTCTTCAGGGAAATGGCTTTTTGTCCAATCATTTCCCAATCAGCCTGAGACGGTTCTGTGTTCAATGCTTTCATGACCCGTTGAAAAAGCATGACATCCCCAGTTTCAAAAGCCAGGGCCTTTATTTTTTCTAAGCCATTAGAATAATTAGCTTTATTATAGAATTCAATTGCGTCCGAAACAAAACCAGCGTCTAAAAACGTATTTCCGTAATTTTTTAGAATTTCCGCATCTGTTTTGTCTATATATAATATTTTTTGTTTTAATCTGTAATCAGGGAGATTTTTGTTACTCAACAAGTACTCCTTTGAAGAAATAGGAATCAACGTGCGCTAATATAATTATTAATTCACTGAAGTCAACAGGGTAAATCACTTTACCAGCCGACGAAATGCTTCATCGTACCTTGCCTTTGTTTTTTCGATAATATCCGGCGGCAGCTCGGGCGCGGGAGGTTTTTGATTCCAGTTAATGGAAAGAAGGTAATCCCGTAAAAATTGCTTATCGAAACTATTTTGACCGCGGCCTTCTTCGTATTCATTGGCAGGCCAAAAACGCGACGAGTCCGGTGTGAGCAATTCATCAATAAGAATCAATTTATCATTGATGAGGCCGAATTCCATTTTGGTATCAGCGATAATTATGCCTGATTTCAGGGCTAAGGCGGCGGCGCGTTCATAGATCGCAATCGCTTTTCTAATAACTTTATTAGTCAAATCGGCTCCGATTAGGTTTTCCATTTCTTTTTTGTCAATGGCGGTATCATGCTGTCCATCGGGGGCTTTTGTTGTCGGAGTAAAGATTATCGAGGGAAGTTTGGAAGATTCTTTCAAACTGTCAGGGAGTTTAATCCCGGAAATAATATTGTTCCTGCGGTAATCATTCCACCCGGAACCGGATAAATAGCCGCGCACGATGCATTCTACGGGCAGAGGCTTGGCTTTTTTGACCAGCATGCTGCGACCTTCCAGAATATCTATATAGGAAGAACATTCCGGCGGATAATTGTCAACAGCTGTTGAGATAATATGGTTATCGATAATGTCTTCCATTTGTTTGAACCAAAAAGCGGACATGCGGTTTAAGAGAATGCCTTTGCCGGGAATGGGATTGGGCATAATCACGTCAAAAGCGGAAATTCTGTCGGTAGCCACAAGGAGTAAATTTTCTCCAACAGCATATAAATCTCGAACTTTGCCGCGGTTGATAAATCGCAAATCAGAAAAATTTGTGTACTGTATGGCTTTGGTCATACAAATTTACTCCTTAACGGAAAAAAGGATTATATTTTTTTTCGTGCCCGATAGTGGAAGTAGGCATACGGCCGTAATTATGGCCGGGCATAACTTTTGTGTCCTCCGGCAACGTAAAGAGTTTTGTTTTGATCGCATTATACATTGTTTCCCATGAACCGCCGGGTAAATCCGTTCTGCCGACCGCTTCCACAAAAAGCGTATCGCCGGTAAAAACATATCCGGGCGTGAAAAGACATATGCCTCCGGGAGAATGGCCGGGAGTATGGATTACCTTAAGTTCAATGTTGCCGGTGGCAATTAATTGCCCGTCTCTGACCAGAATATCAGCAGGCGGAGATTGTGATGCGCCGAACATTCTGAGCATGGCGACAGGCGTCGCCGTGAGCATTATCGCATCGTCTTCATGTATAATTATTTTTGCCCCGGTAAGTTTTTTTATCTGCGCGTTTCCGCCGATATGGTCAACATGTCCGTGAGTGTTGACGATATAATTAATGCGCAGGTTGTTTTTCTTTGCCTCGGAGATGATATCTTCCGCGTTATCTGCCGGGTCAATTACCAGGGCGTCTCCGGTAATTTTATCGCCTAAAAGATAAGCAAAAACAGCCATATGGCCGACCATCATTTGCTTTACAAACATAATCAGACTCCCTTGAAAAAAGATGCGGCTATCTAGCACTATTTGATTTTGTTCGTCAATTTAAATTAGAAGGATTTTAATCACGCCTTAAAACGGCGGCAAAAAAACCGTCCATGTTGTGGATATGAGGATAGGTTCGGTAAAAATGTTTGCTGTCAATAAGGCTTTGATTTATTGAAGACGGAGGTTTACAGAGTAAGAAATGTTTATTTTTTGCTAAAAAGGTATTTATTATATGCTCGTTTTCCTTGCTCAAAAGAGAGCAGGTACAATAAATTAGCTGTCCGCCTCGTTTCACCGCATGCGAAGCATTACATAAAATCTTGTTTTGTATGACAGTTGATTTATTTATGTCCGATGGTGCGAGACGCCATTTTATTTCCGGATTTCTTCTTAATGTTCCGGTTCCCGAGCAAGGAGCGTCCACAAGGACGTGGTCAAATCTTTCATGAAATTCTTCGGGAAGGTTGGCGCTTACATCCGCCATCCGCGTGTCTATTGCGGTAATGCCCATTCGGGTCGCCTCTTTTTTTAGATCGCTAATTTTTTCCGGATCATTGTCGATTGCCACAATGTGACCTTGATTGTTGATAATTGCAGCAAGATGCGTCGCTTTACCGCCGGTTCCCGCGCAGACATCCAGAATTGATTCATTTTTCTTCGGATTAATAAGATAAGGGATGCATTGTGAACCTTCATCCTGGAGACGTAGGAGTCCCTGATAAAATGCTTCTGTTTTCTGAATAGTCTGGTCACTTTGGACGATAATTAGTCCGTCGGGGGAGTAGACTGTCGTCGTGGTGATAAATCCCTGAAGTCTCAGATTTTTCGACAGTTTATCCGGAGATATTTTTAAAGTGTTTGCTCTCAACGTAAAAGGAGGTATCTGATTATTTGCCGTGCAAAGAGCCACGGTGTTTTGTTCACCCAAAGCTGACAGCCATTCTTTTACCACCCAAAGAGGATGAGAGTGAAAAAGAGATATGTATTCAGCGGTATTTTTTCTTAAAGGGGGAAAGGGAATATTTTTGTCTTGGCGCAAGAAATTTCTTAAAACAGCGTTGACAAGTCCGCTTTTTCCCGGGGAGATAATTTGTGTAATTTTTACCGCTTCATCCACAACGGCAAAAGATGGGAGACGGTCGCTGAATTTAAGCTGGAAAACAGAAATGCGCAGAATATTTTTTATCCGCTCATCGAGATTTCTGAAATTTCCCCGGTAAAGTTTTGTTGTTATCCAGTCAAGATAACCGCGGTGTCTGAGCACACCGTAAACAAGATAGGTAAGCAATTTACCGTCCGGGGTTGCCGATAGCCGATAAGCATCAAGGCAGGAATCAAGAAGGGGAGAGGCGAAAGAACGGCCGTCGTTAACCTGTGTGAGAATATCTACTGCTAGATGGCGGATTGATTCACGCATAATATTTTCCCGTCGGTTTGTAAGCTTATAAAATCCTGTAAGATATACGGAAAAAGTTTGATTAAAAGATTCCTCGTTAATATTAATTTTGTTACAAACTCAGCTTTTTGTATAAATAGATGCCGGGGCTGTTTGCTCAGAATGTTTGCCTTTAATTTTCATGTAAAAATCACGTATAATCTCCATGTCGCCTGTTATATCTCCCGATGGGTGGATAAGAGGTCCGGCTCCGCCGGTTTTAGATGCATAATCAATAAAACCGATTTGCATGGGAACGCCGGCGCCCACGGCTATATGATAAAAACCAGATTTCCAATATCTTACTTTGTATCGTGTGCCCTCCGGAGCCAGGGCTAAAACAAAATTCTTGTTTTTTTTAAACTTTGTTATCATCCGATCCACAGCATTGGCTGTTGATGATCTATCAATAGCAATTCCCCCCAACCATTTTATTACTGGTCCGAAAGGCCAGCGGAATAACTCCTTTTTTGCCAAAAAATGAGCATCAAGTTTTAGCGAGAAAGCGAGCATTATTCCGTAAAATAAATCCCAATTGGAGGTATGTGGGGCGACGATAATGAGGTATTTCGGACTGGCGGGAAGATGGCCGATTGTCTTCCAGCCGAATGTTTTTAACAGAATAATCGACAAAACCCATAAAAATGTTTTTATCAGGGGTGTGTTAAAAATCGCATAACGCACAAATCGGCCTCTTTGACGATCAGTATGGTTAAGATTTAGTTTCCTAAAATGGTTTCAGGATTAATTTTATATCCACGCAAAAATTCCTCTGCCGGCATCTTTTTTTTACCGGCAAGCTGGATTTCCCTGAGAATTATGCATCCGTCTATAGCGACTACGGATATTGTTTTATTTGATTGTTCCACAATAGTGCCGGGTTTTTTATCTGTTTTTTCCGGTTTTGGCTCGGCCGCGTATATTTTGAGCATTTTACCATCCAGGAAACTATAGGCGCCCGGTGAAGGACTAAGACCGCGAATAAGATTACATATAGTGGAGACATTATTGCACCAGTTTATCTTTCCCATTTCTTTGGTTAACCGTGGGGCGAAAGTGGCAGCGGAGGAATCCTGCTTTTTGCTTTTCACGGCGCCGGTGGTTATTTGTTCGATTGTCTGAATGAGCAGGGAAGATCCCTGATCGGCCAGCCGGTCATGCAATTGCCCAAAATTTTCTGTTTGACTGATGAGCGTTTCTTTTTGTGCTAAAATATTGCCGGAATCCATTTCTTCGTCCATCATCATAATTGTAACACCCGTTTTTGACTCCCCGTTTATCAGCGCCCAGTTAATTGGCGCTGCGCCTCTGTATTTCGGTAACAAAGAAGGATGAATATTTAGGCATCCTAATGCGGGCACATCAAGAATGGATTTGGGCAAAATTTGGCCGAATGCCGCGACAACAATTATTTCCGGTCCTAATTTTTTTATTAATTCTAATGATGCCTGGTCTTTGATATGCTCTGGCTGAAAAACGGGCAGACCTAATTTTAGCGCCAGAATTTTTACCGGCGGCGGATTTGTTTTTTGTCCTCTGCCTTGCGGCCGGTCAGGTTGAGTGATTACGCCAACAATATGATGATTTTCGCTGTGTAGCAGTTGCAGTGCGGGAAGGGCAAAAGAAGACGTGCCCATGAATAAAATCTTTAGTTTAGACATGCAAAGAATCCTTTCTTTTTTCGCAAGAAACATATAGACAAAAAAAGAGTTGTGTCAAGCGTGGCTTTGATGAATAATGTTTTGAAATAAACACGATTTTATAATATATATAGAATAATTAACTATTAGTATTGGGAAGATAGCCATTATCTTTGGGAATAATGGATTTAGGAGGCAAATTATGAAGAAATGGTTACTTGTTTTAATTTTATTTTTTCTTATAAGTTGTAGTGATAAGCCTTCCAATGAATTGATTCGAGAAGATTTTCAACGTGTATATCCAAAAGGCGAACTTGTTTTGATAAAGCCATTGGAAAAAACTGCTGATACTTATCGTGTACACATAAGTTATCGCCCCGATACCAGTTATCATACGGAGACATCAGGTAAATTTAAAGAAGACATATTTCTTTACAAAAAGATTGGCGGCAAGTGGGTAAATACTTGGCGTAAATCAAGCGGACGATAAATGCTAACCAGATATCATTAACATGGATACAAACGCCCATAATAAAAAATCTTATCTTGCCGTATTTTTATGGGTTATTGTCACTCTGGCGGTTGGCTTGGTAGCTGGTATGGTAAGTCGTCCGGATGCATGGTACAGCGCTCTGAGCAAACCTGTTTGGAATCCTCCCGCCTGGATATTTGCTCCGGTTTGGATTCTGCTTTATATATTAATGGGCATCGCTGCCGGATTTATCTGGCAGCGGCGCGTTATTTCTCCATCGCCGCTAGCTCTTAGTCTTTATGTCATCCAGTTAATTCTGAATATTATTTGGCCGTTGATATTTTTTTGTATGCGTAATCCGGGATTGGCCTTTGCGGAGATTTGCCTGCTGTGGATAGCCATTGTAGCCACTATATTTATTTTCTGGAGAATTTATCTCCCGGCCGGTTTTTTATTGATTCCTTATTTATTATGGGTGAGTTTTGCCGTTGTGCTAAATTTTACCACCTGGCGCATGAATATCAGTGCCGCTTAGCTGATACCTTACATGAAATTTTCCGGGTCGACATCCACAGTTGTTTTCACGAATCTGTTTTTTTGATTTTGCAGTAATTCTTGCACTATTTGGCGTAATTCACTTGAATTGGTACCCTTGATTAACATTTGAAAACGAAAACGCCCGTTAAGTTTGGCTAGTGGAGCCGGGGCGGGGCCGATGATTTCCACCGAATGCAGATAGCGCCTGCAGATAGCTTTTGCGTTTTTTTTCAATTTTTCAGTCTCGCTGTTCAGAACGTCTTTTTTGAGCGAAGATAGGTGGATATTGATGAGACAGCCTACAGGCGGATATTTGAAGGATTGGCGGAATCCCATTTCTTCTCGATAAAATGATTTGTAGTCATGGTATTTGGTATACAAAAGAGCATAATGTTCGGGGTTGAATGTTTGAATGATTACTTTGCCGGGATTTTCGCCCCGCCCGCCGCGTCCGGCAACCTGTGTCAAAAGCTGTAATGTTTTTTCCGCCGCTCGGAAATCGGGCATGTTTAAAGATGTGTCCGCGGTTATGACGCCAACGAGAGTAATCCACGGGAAGTCGTGTCCTTTGGTAATCATTTGTGTTCCGACCAAGATATCAAGATTTTTTTTCTCTAGCAAGCTGAGAATATTTTCCTGCGCGTCACTGTGTGATGACGTGTCGGAATCCATCCTTTGCAGTCGAGCTTCGGGGAATAGTCTTGCGATTTCTTTTTCCAATTTTTGGGTGCCCGCCCCGTAACTAAGTATGTGGCTTCCTTTGCAGAACGGGCAGACAGGAAGAGCTTTCTGAGAGAAACCGCAATAATGACATTTGATGGCGTTTTCGGCGAGATGATGCTTCAGCGAAACTGCGCAGTTCGGGCAGCGGAAATTATAACCGCAATCCGCGCAGACTAAAAAAGTATTAAAACCGCGTCTGTTGAGAAAAAGCAAGACCTGTTCTTTCCGATTCAGAGTTTCAGCTACAGCGGAAATCAGTTGGTCGGAAAGCAGTGGCAATTTGCCCTGCTTTTCTTTTTGCTCTTTCATGTCAATAATTTCTACAATGGGTAGAGGTCTGTCCAGCACGCGATGGGTAAGTTCCATATATTGATATTTTTTTGTTTGGGCGTTGAAATAGGAACGGATGCTTGGTGTGGCTGAACCCAGTATCACGACCGCGCGATTCATTTTGGCTTTGACTACCGCTGCGTCACGAGCATGATAATGCAGCCGTTCATTTTGCTTATACGAAGAATCATGTTCTTCATCGACAATAATCAATTTAAGATTCGGCAAGGGGGCAAAGATGGCGGAACGCGCTCCGATGACCAGCTGAATATCGCCGCGTTTTATCTGCCTCCATTGATCATAGCGGATGGACTGGGCGATTCTGCTGTGCAGGACGGCAATTTTATTTTCGCTGAACCTGCCGGAAATTCTAGCAATAAGTTGGGGTGTCAACGCGATTTCGGGAACCAGGTAAATAGCGGTTTCGCCATTTTTTAAAACTTCTTCTATGGCCTTGAGGTAAATTTCTGTTTTTCCACTGCCTGTTACGCCGTGAAGCAAAATAGGGGTAAAAGCATTTTTTCCCAGAAAGGAAGATATATCGGCAAGCACCTGTTTCTGTTCTTTATTCAAAGAAATACTATTCGGATTATCCATAAGTGATGAGGCAAGAGGAACCCGGCGGATTATTTCCTTGGTTTTGAAGGTTAAAAGGCCCTTTTTGTGCAATGTGTTTACCACAGCGGGAGATACGCCGGTGGCCTTAATCAATCTGGCGATTGAAGCCGAGCCGTGTTTTTGGAGAAAATTAACTAATGTTTTTTGTCTGGCGGTTAATTTTGCCTCCGTAATTTTATCCTCACTCAGAAGAACCATTTTTTCCGTGCACACGCCAAGTTGCTTTTTTTGTCTTTCTTCAATGTGCAAAAGTCCCAAAAGATGAAGTCGGCGCACGGCAGCAGAAATGTTTTTAAGCTTACATTCCTGGGACAGGCTGTTTATAGACATCCCTTGTGGATATTTGTTTAAAACACCGAGAATTTTTTCTTGCGTTCGTGTCAGGGGAACATTTTCGGGCAAGGAAACCGGAATAATCCAGGTGATATCTTTTTTTTCCGCGCCTGATGGGATAATTTCCGCTAGAGTTTTTCCGAGAGGATACATGTAATAATGCGCGACCCATCGGTAAAAGTCCAGATCGCTTTGGTCAAAGAGAGGTTCATCATCGAGTACTTCCGTAATTAATTTTATCTCCGATAAAATGCAGGTATCCGTTGTAGACACGATAAAGCCGGTACGTTTTTTGTGGCCAAAGGGAACAAACACACGTTTACCGATTTGAACTTTCTTTTCCAAAGTAGGCGGTACTTCATAAGTGAACAGTTTGTCTTGGGGAATATTGAAAGCAATATTTATAAACATTATCTGGTCTCAAAACAAAAAACGCCCCGGAAACGGAGCGCTTTTAATTATTATGTATTTTTGATTATTCTCCCTTGAGCTTTTCCAGCTTTTCCTGCTTTGTTTTGCAGTCGATGCAGAGGGTTGTTACCGGTCTGGCCATCAATCTTTTTTCCGAGATGGGTCCGCCGCACACCTCACAAATGCCAAAAATGCCGTCGTCAATTCTTTTTATTGCTTCCTGCATTTTTAAAATGAGTTTGCGTTCGCGATCGCGGATGCGCAGTTCAAAGTTACGGTCTGCCTCCAGTGAGGCTCTGTCGGTCGGATCGGGAAAATTTTCTTTGCCGTCGGTCATCTGGGAAACGGTTTTACCCGCCTCACTGAGCAACTCATTTATTTTCTGGATGAGCATATTGCGAAAGACTTCCAGCTTTTCCGGTTTTATAGCTACTTGTTTTTCCAATATCGCCACTCCTTTTAAAAAAACTGAATGAGTATTTTACCTAAAGGTAAAATGTTTGTAAAGCAAAATAATTATCTGTGTTGGTTAGCAAAATTGAAGTAATTAATCAACCTTTAGAATAATATACTTGCCTGATTTTGGCAATAATATTGGTCGTAGATTTTCCTTTAATTTCAGGGATTATCGTTAATTTACCGCCCCATTTTTTTATTTCCTCCCGCCCCACGATTTTATCTTCGGGCCAATCTCCGCCTTTAATCAAGACATCGGGTTTTAATAATGTGATGAGCTTCAACGGGGTTGTTTCATTAAAAATAGTCACAAAATCAATAAATTCAAGTGCGGCCATTATTTCCGCTCTTTCTTGTTGGCTCACGAGCGGTCTTTTGTCTCCCTTGATTTTTCTCACGGAAGAATCGCTGTTTAACGCCAGCACTAGGATATCTGCGGTTTTTTTTGCTTTTTTTAGGTAACGGACGTGGCCGACGTGAAGGATATCGAAACACCCGTTGGTAAAAGCGATTTTTTCGCCTTGTTTTTTGAGAATTTCCAGCTTTCTTTTTAACGTTTTTCTATCTAATATTATTTTCATATCAATCCATTTGGTTAAATGACCCTCGCCAGCGTTAAAGCGGCAATTTCCTTCGCGCCGGCTTTACGCAAAGTTTTGGCGCACTCATTGAGTGTTGAGCCTGTCGTATATACGTCGTCGACGAGAATAATATTTTGGCCGTCAACTGCTTCGTCGCTTGTTACTTTAAAAACGCCCTTTATATTTTTTTCCCGTTCTTTTTTATCCAAACCAGTTTGTGTTAAAGTAAATTTTGTACGTTTTAACAAGAAATAATTTAAGGGCAACCGCCATTTTTTTTTTAGGGCTTTTGCGAGAATTACTGATTGGTTGAATCCGCGTTGCCTCAGTTTTTTGATATGCAGAGGAACAGGTGCTATTAATGAGTACTTTTTGTAGTCAAAATCCGGAAAAGAAAAATCAGCCATAAAGCGGGCAAGGACAGAACCGGTGGATAAATCGCGGCCGTATTTGAATTTTTGGATAGTTTTCAGGATGGTATTTTCGTAGGCCGCCACCGCGCGGGCTACAGAGAAAAACGGTCTTTGTCCGATGCAATTGCCGCACAGGTGATTGCCCGCCGGGCTGTCGAAAAAAGCTATTCCACAGACAGGGCAGATACTGCCGGTTAAAAACCTGATTTTTTCGCGGCAATCAGAACAAAAATATTTTTCTTCTTCCGGCCGTAAAATTGCCGTGCATCCCGGACAAATGGGCGGATAAAAGATATCAGTTATGTTTTGGATAATGTTTTTCCAGTTCAAGACATCGCCTTGTTTAATCGTTTTATTTCTGTTTTACTTTCGTTAATGTGCATTTTGGGCGCATCCCATAAATTTTCTATGTCGTAAAACGAGCGTATTCTTTCCAGAAAAACCGAAATTACAATGTCATCGTAATCAAGCAAGACCCATTGCGCGTTTTCTTCTCCTTCCACGTCCAGAGGTCTGATACCCGCATTTTTTAAATATTCCTGAATGGCACCGGAAATAGCCTGAACCTGTCTTTCGCTGGAGCCAGAACAGATCAGCATATAATCTGCAAAGCTGGAAATATCTTTAATATTTAGCACAACAATGTCTTTGGCTTTTTTCTGTAAAGTCGCGTTGATGCATAAAAGCAGCCTCCTTCGTGTCTCGTTTTTCTTTACCGCCAAATATACCCCCTGTTAGAAACGGAATTTGCAAACTTATGCCATAAAAAAGGGGAGATGACAATGTCACATTTTGACAAAAAATATCAGTTTGTCTGTTTTGAATTCCATAAATTAAAAAATATTTTGCTCAGATATTTGGTTGTTGTGAAAATAAATTTGCCGTGGTAAGCAAAATCAATTTTATATATGAAGGATTTGACAATGCGGGACGTGGTCAGCAAAGTTCAGATACACATGCCGTTTCATCTTTTGCCCGAACATCAGAAAATCGTTCTTGAACACCGACTGAATCTGGAAATTTATTTCAACCAGCACGTATTAAAAAATTTGGACAAGGAAAAATGTAGAGAAACAGCAAAAATTTTAAACGAGGCCGGGTTAAAAATAACGTTTCATGCCCCATTTATGGATTTACGTCCCGGAGCTTTGGACGATAAAATCCGCCAGGTGAGCGTGAACAGAATGAAGAAAGCAATCGAACTGGCGCAGTATTTCCGGCCCTTGCGTATAGTCTGTCACCCCATGTTTGACGACCGTTATTACGTGGATTGTGATGATTTATGGCTGGAGGCTTCCGTCAAATCCTGGACGGAACTGATTCCCCTGGCCAAAGAATATGACACTGTTTTATCTTTGGAAAACGTCTATGACAAGGGCCCTCGTTTATTACGGCGTCTCTTTGAAGCGCTTGCCTCGGACAGCGTTTGTTTTTGTTTCGATACGGGACATTTCAATGCTTTTTCTTACGCATCGCTGAAGGTGTGGTTCAGAGAACTAGGCAAGTATTTAGGGCAGCTGCACCTGCATGACAATTTCGGACAGAAAGACGAGCATTTGGCAGTGGGTGAGGGCACTTTTCCGTTCGCGGAACTTTTTGCTGTTCTGGGTAGAAAAAAAATCAAGCCGGTGATTACGCTGGAGGCGCATGACCAAAAGGCACTCTGGAAATCGCTAGAAAACATCAAAGAAGCAGGCTTTCTGGATTTTATTTAAGCGGCTGGTTCCGGCGCGTAAAAAATCGGGAAATTTAAATGCTCAAATATATCATTAAAAGATTACTTTTCATGATTCCGCTTTTACTGGGAATCACCATTATTTGTTTTACGGTAATGCGTTTGGCTCCCGGCTCGCCCACCGATTTGCAGACGCAGATGAACCCCAAGGCTTCCGTGGAAATGAAAGAGCGACTCCGGGCCTTGTATGAGTTGGATAAGCCGGTTCATGTGCAGTATTGGTCATGGCTGAAAAAAATCATCAGGGGCGATTTAGGAACATCCTTTGCAAGTGACCACCGGCCGGTGGCGGATAAAATTCTGGAGCGCCTGCCGATAACCATTTCGATCAATCTTTTGTCTCTTTTGATAATTATCGCCGTGGCTGTACCCATCGGTGTGCTTTCCGCCGTTCATCAGGATTCCCTTTTTGACAAAATAACGGCGGTGGTGGTTTTTATCGGTTTTGCCGTGCCCACTTTCTGGCTGGCTCTTTTGTTGATGATATTTTTCGGCATTCATCTGGGCTGGCTGCCGATTTCCGGCCTGCGATCGCTTAATTACGAATATATGAGCACATGGACGCAATTTGTTGACCTGGCGAAACATCTTGTTTTACCCGTGCTGGTTTCCGCGTTTGGCGGACTGGCGGGTCTTTCGCGCTATATGCGGGCGAACATGCTGGAAGTAATCCGCCAGGATTATATTATGACGGCGCGCGCCAAGGGTTTATCCGAGCGTGTTGTTATTTATAAACACGCACTGCGCAACGCGCTTTTGCCCGTGATAACGATTTTGGGGCTTTCCGTACCGGGGCTTATCGGCGGCAGTGTTATTTTTGAAACGATTTTTGCCATTCCCGGCATGGGACAGCTTTTTTATATGTCGGTGATGGCGCGTGATTATCCTACGGTGATGGGCATTTTGCTCATCGGCGCAATTCTGACGCTTCTGGGCAATTTAATCGCGGATGTTTCCTACGCGGTGGCGGATCCGCGCATCAGGATATCCTGATAGCGCCGTAATATTTTGGTGCTGATAAATTATGAACTTTTGGGAAACATTTTACAAAAACAAGTTGATGGTCGCGGGCACGGGTATTGTTTTGCTGCTTTTCATCGTTTCCGTTCTGGCGCCGTGGCTTGCGCCTTATGATCCCGGAGAAATCAATTTACAGAACGTTCTGGCGCCTCCTTCCTGGCAGCATCTATGCGGGACGGATCAACTGGGAAGAGATGTTCTCTCGCGGATGATCTGGGGTGCGCAAATTTCTCTCAAGGTCGGTTTTGTCGCCACTGGTATTGCCATTATCATCGGCACGATTCTGGGCGCGGTTGCCGGTTTTTACGGCGGCTGGGTGGATGCTTCCATAATGCGCTTTGTGGATATCATGCTTTGTTTCCCCACTTTTTTTCTGATTCTGGCGGTAATCGCCTTTCTGGAGCCTTCCATCTGGAATATCATGATTGTGATTGGTCTTACGGGGTGGATGGGTGTGACGCGCCTGGTACGCGCGGATTTCATCTCGCTGAAAGAACGTGATTTTGTTCAGGCGGCCAGAGTGATTGGCGCGAGCGACGCGCGCATTATTTTTCTGCATATTCTGCCCAACGCCTTTGCCTCGATTTTGGTTGCCGCGACGTTGGGCATTGCCGGAGCGATTCTTACCGAATCGGCGCTTAGCTTTTTGGGCATCGGTGTTCAGCCGCCCACGCCCAGCTGGGGCAATATTTTAACCGCCGGCAAGGACAATATCGATATTGCCTGGTGGCTTTCTCTCTATCCGGGGCTGGCGATATTGATCACCGTGGTAGGATATAACCTGTTGGGAGAAGGAATCCGTGACGCGCTTGACCCCCGTCTGAAAAAATAATCATGAGAAATTTTTCGTGGAATATTTTCTGATGAACGATTGCACGGCGAATTTTGTCAGTGTTCCCAGATAATGCGGGGCGCGCGCCAGCCACGCGCCAAAAAGAAAAACAAGGTACGAAATCGCATAAATTGTTGGGCCGCCGATAACGGCAATGAGCGGTTCTTTATACCATACGGCCAGAACGCCTAGCGCGGCGATTGCCGGCCAGCCGATAACGTAACTAAAGGCCATCAGAAACAATCCGGTAATCAACCGCGGGGTAGGGCGTTGCTTGAATTCGCTCAAATCTGCCGGATTTTCCATCAACTTGATGATGAACTTTTTTTGAGAAAGGTAATTGGCGATTTTCCTACGCATTATAATAAAATCAATACACGAGCCGGCGTCTTTGTGCAATTGGTTTGGTTTTATGCGGTTTTTAAGCTGATTGTTGACAAGCGAGAGAACGCATTATAGAGTGCTGCGATAAAAATGGTATCTGTGAAATAAAATGACGACTGAAACCAACCCCTGGGATTTTTTTGACCGCCTCTACTGCATTTCTCTGAAACAACGTGAAGACCGCCGACAATCCGCGCGGGAAGAATTTGCCAAAGTAGGTCTGACGGGGCGTGTTGAATTTTTCATCGGCGAGAGATTGTCTTATGACATCATGCAGCAGATTTACGAATCGCATATGCAATGCCTGCGCAAAGGGCTGGAAGCAGGCGCGCGTAACATTGTGGTATTCGAAGATGATGTGGAGTTTGATCGTTTTGACCGGCGGAAATTACAAAGCTGTGTAGAATTTTTAAAACAAAATCCTGAGTGGAAGGTATTTCTTTTCGGCGCTTTGATTCGTGCCACTGGAAAAACCTCTAACCCCCGGGTGCAAAAAGTTTGTTATCAGAGTTTGACGCACGCTTACGCTTTAAACAGAGAATACGCTCAAAAATTAGCCTATGAGCCATGGAAAGGCATTGCCAATGATACGCTGTTTCGGCCGCTCACGGATGACATTTATGCGCCATATCCAATGTTCGCGTTCCAGAAAAATTTTTCCTCGGATAATTTAGAATACCTGCATTTAGAACGATTTAGAAATATATGGGGAGGAATGAAACTCGTCCAGAAATGGGTTGAATTCTACCGCCGCCACACATTTGCTGTTTACGCCACGCACATTGTTTTTATTTTAATTATATTGATATTTTTGCTTTGGCGATAATGCCGAATTGAGCCGCTGTGGAGACGGTTGGCTCTAATGATTAGTTATTTGTTTTTTTGCAATTAAATATGGGGGAGGCGCTACACAAACGTATCCATTGGTCAGATGGGCGCTGTATAACACCGCACCGGGTGCCATTTGATTTATCCGTTTAGGCAAGATGGTTGATGGACTAGGCTGACCCAGCCTAGCTACCCATCCCCTTATCTGTATCTAAAGTTCAAAATCAAATGAACGCCTCTCCATCATTAGGTAAGACAAAAGCTTACGCATAGCTTACCTCCTTTCGCCTCGCGGCTAGGGAAAAATTGACGTAAAGGTTTTACGCCTCCCTTATATTTATTATTTTAAATAACAATTAATATACGTAGTTGTTATTTCCCAAGCTTTTTTGCAATTTTATTTATTAATCTACAGCAATCATCACATTGGAAGCTTTGATAACAGCGTATGCGGTTTTGCCCGGTTCCAACCCGAGGTTTGTAGCGGATTCTTTGGAGATAATTGATACAAGCTGTGTGCCTCCGGGTAACTCCAAAACGATTTCTGAGTTAACGGCGCCGGTGGTAACTTTTACGACTTTGCCTTTTATTATGTTACGCGCGCTGATTTTCATAACGTCCTCCTTCTAAAGTTGAACATTGCTTGAAAGAATACACCTAAAAATTTCACACGTCTTTTCCATCATTTCGGCAGCCAGCCTAGGCCCTTGGCATGCAGGCTCTGGATGTAGAGACGGTCTTTGGTTTCCGTCACGCCTGTTGCTTCCGGATACGCGCCTTTGGGATCCTGCATATCGGTTACCACCTTGCCGTCTTCGGTAAAGGCAAAGACATGGCCATACGGTTTGGGAACGGGCCAGAGCGCGCGCGGCAGGCGCAGGCTTAGTTTACGCATGAAAGGTTTGGGCATCATTTTATCAATGGCCGGATTGCGCGGCTTAACCAGGCCCACCCAGATTTTGCCGTTCATGCCTCGCATTAAATTATCGGGATAGCCGGGCAGATTTTCAAAAATAACTCTGGCCAGCCTGCTGGGATTGGCGATATCCAAATCGCGCAGATTGACGGAAATTTTCCAGATGCGATATTTGCCCGTTTCGGAAACGAACAGCCATTGTTCATCCCGGCTTAGCGCCACGCCGTTGGCAAAGCTAAAATCTTTTGCCACAACGCGGGTGATTTTTTTTGCCGGGTCATACTCCAGAATACGGCCGGTGGAAGACTGCTCCATGATATCCAGAATGCTTGCTTCGAATGTTCCGCCCCAGTCTTTGGGATCGAATCTCCTGGATGCATCGCTGAAATAAATTTTACCGCTTTTAGCCACAACCACCGCGTCAGCGTAACGAATCGGGTCGCCGTAGACTTTGTCGGTAAGTAGGGTTATTTGTTTGTCACGGCTGATGGAAATAAGTCCTTTGACGGCGTCGGCGGCAATCATATTGCCGCGCGCGTCGAAATCAAAACCCAAAACGCGTCCACCTGCATTGATAAAAACTTCCTGATTACTGCCGTCGGGGTTCATGCGCAGGATATTGCCGCTGGCAACGGTGGTGTAAAGCTTGCCGTCTTTACCGATGAAGATATGTTCCGGACCTTCTTCATTGCCCAGATCAATCATCTTCAAAGCGGCAAGTTTTGTGTTAACCTCATGAGGGCCCACATAGCCCGGAGGCATCGGTGCGTCCCAGCTGACAGGCTTTATAGGCACCGGCCAAAAGAGAAGGTAAACGGCGAGAAAGAAAGAAACAACACAGATCACGGCGGTGATAAATTTCTTCATATTACTTCCTTTAAAAAGCATATATTAATTAAATAATTAGATATTAATTTTAAAGCGGTATATTATTATGTTTCTTTTTTATTCTTGTTTCTTTTTTCTCTTTAAATGCCTCCAGAAGCGAAATTATTCTGACTCTGGTATCGCGCGGAGCGATAATTTCATCAATAATACCTAAAGATGCCGCGAAATACGGATTGTTGAATTTATCTTCATACGCGGCGACAAGTTCCGCTCTTTTTGCCGCGGGGTCACTGGCAGCGGAAATTTCCGCGCGGTAGATGATGTTGCAGGCTCCTTCCGCGCCCATCACGGCGATTTCCGCCGTCGGCCACGCCATAACGTAATCCGCACCCAATTGCTTGGAGCACATGCCCAGATAAGCGCCGCCGTAAGCCTTGCGCGTGATGACCGTTAATTTGGGCACGGTCGCTTCGGAATAGGCGTGCAGAAGCTTCGCGCCGTGCCGGATGATGCCCGCCCATTCCTGATTGGTGCCCGGCATGTAACCGGGGACATCGGTAAAAGTTAAAAGAGGGATATTGAAGGCGTCGCAAAAACGGATAAAGCGCGAAGCCTTATCCGAGGCGTTAACATCCAGAACGCCGCCCATAAAACGCGGATTGTTGGCAATCACGCCGACGGTTTGACCCATCACGCGGATGAAGGCCACGACCATATTCTGCGCCCACATTTCCATCGGCTCGAACATCTCGCCGTTGTCGGCCACGGACTTGATGATTTTTTTCATATCGTAGGCGCGGTTGACTTTATCGGGCATGATGGTGTCCAGTTCCGTGCAGATTCTATCCGCGCTGTCCGTGCAATCAGCCACCGCGAGAGGGGTTTGACAGCTGTCGGGGAGGTAAGAAAGCAACGTCTTGATTTTTTCAAGGCAATCCTGATCGTTTTCCGTGACAAAGTGGCAGACGCCGCTTTTGGTGGCATGCGCCACCGCGCCGCCCAAATCATCATGCGTCACTTCTTCGCCGATTACGGCTTTAATGACGTCCGGACCGGTGATATACATGTAAGAACTTTGCTTGACCATAAAAACCCAGTCGGTAAGCGCCGGAGAATAAACCGCGCCGCCAGCGGTGGGGCCCATAATGGCGGTAATCTGCGGAATATAGCCGGAGGCGATGGTATTGCGGTAGAAAATGCCGCCGTAGCCTTCGAGCGCCGGGACGCCTTCCTGAATACGCGCGCCGCCGGAATCGTTGAGCGCCACAAAAGGCTTGCGCGCCGCCAGCGCCATATCCATCGCTTTCCAGATTTTTTTGGCGTGCATTTCGCCGAGGCTGCCACCGGAGCTGGTGAAATCCTGCGCCGCGGCAAAAACGACGCGCTCGTTTATTTTGCCGAATCCGGTGACGACGCCGTCAGATGGTATGTCTTTCTTATCCAGACCAAACAAAGTGGAGCGGTGTTTTACGAAAAGCTGGATTTCTTCAAAAGTGCCTTTGTCGAATAAAAAATCCAGTCTTTCACGCGCGGTTAATTTGCCGCCTTCATGCTGTTTATTTACCTGCTTTTCGCCGCCCATCATTTTGATGGACTGGCTTTTTTCCCCGAATTCGCTGATTTTATCTTTTGTTGTTTTTTGTGAATCGTTCGCCATAAATTCTCTCCGTTTCCTTCTACGTTTTAGTAAGAATTTTCTTAAGTATTCAATGCTTAAAAGAAATATTTGCGATGAAATGAATCCTAGCGTTTTTGCCAAAAAGTGGCAAGAAAAAATAACGCTGTTATATATGAGATAGCTAAAAGATATTGAAGTAAAACTTCTGCTTTATTTTTTCGCGCAAAGCTAATAAATTCTTCCACGGTGAAATATGGCGGACAAAAATATACGAAATTTTAAGATGGTTGTAGAATACGACGGTAGCGCTTATCGCGGCTGGCAAAGACAGAAAAACGGATTATCGATTCAGCAGGCGCTGGAAGAGGCGATAAAAAAAATCACGGGTCAGAAAGTTTCCGTCATCGGCTCCGGCCGTACGGATGCGGGAGTGCACGCGCTTAATCAGGTAGCCAGTTTCCGCTGTAACACAAAATTGCCGGTAAATAGCATATGCCGTGGCGTGAACAGTGTTCTGCCGGAAGATATTGTGGTCAAGGAAATGGAGGAAGTGCCGTTTGAGTTTCACGCTCAGCGTGATGTCAAAAGCAAAGTTTATGTTTATAAAATTTGCAATCAAAAACTTCGCCCCGCACTGGGAAGAAATTATTCCTGGTTTGTCCGCTTTGATCTGAATTTGGCCAAAATGCGCCAGGCGGCGAAATATCTGATCGGCACGCATGATTTTTCTTGTTTTTGCGCCACGGGAACGGACGTAAAAGACCGTGTACGAACAATCACGAGTATCGATATTCAAAGCATAGGAGAGGGAAGCATTGAAATAACACTGGAAGCGAAAGGGTTTTTAAAATATATGGTGCGCAATATCATCGGCACGCTGGTGGAAGTGGGACGCGGGAAACGCCAGACCGAAGAAATGAAAAAAATTATCGCTTCGCGCGACCGAAAAATCGCCGGAGCCACCGCCCCGGCGCACGGCCTGTTTTTAAAGGAGGTTAAGTACTGAAAGTGAAGATATTACTGCTGGGACATAAAGGAATGCTGGGGAGCGACCTTCTTAAAACACTTTTCGCAAGATATGAAGTCGTCGGCATGGATAAGGAAGAAATCGATATAGTTTCCGCCAAAGATTGCAAAAACGCCGTCGCGGAAGTGGAACCGGATATTGTTATCAACGCCGCCGCTTTTACCAATGTGGACGGCTGTGAAACACAGAGAGATGAATGTTTTGCCGTTAACGCGGAGGCGGTAAAAAATATCTGTGAAGCCTGCCGCGGCAGGGATATCAGAATCATTCATTTCAGCACTGATTATGTTTTTGACGGCAAGGCAAAAAGCCCTTATCGCGAACAGGATATATGTAATCCCATAAACGTTTACGGAGAATCAAAACTTGCCGGTGAACGTTATCTGCAGTCGCTTTCCGAAGATTATCTGCTCATCCGCACATCATGGCTTTACGGCATAAACGGGAAAAATTTTGTTCGCACTATTTTGGATAAAGCAAAAACAACAACACGGCTTTCCGTTGTTGATGACCAGATTGGCTGCCCCACATACACAAAAGATTTGGCCGCGGCGGTGGAGTTGCTTATTTTTCAGAATCAGCGTGGTATTTTTCATGTCACCAACCGCGGGCATTGCAGCTGGTATGAATTTGCCGTAAGGATTTTAAAAGAAGTGAGTAAGGATGAAGTCGAAGTCAAACCGATTAAAACTCATGAACTTCCCCTGCCGGCAATGCGTCCCGCCTACAGCGCTTTGAGTATGCAGAAATTCATCACGACTACCGGAAAGACACCTCAGCCGTGGCAGCTGGCTGTGCAGGATTATCTTAAGAATATTAAATGTATACAATGATTATCCTTTCGTTTTTGCTTATTTACCGCAAGTGAGTGTAATTTAATGATTGTTGCAACATGATATCGAATTTGTTAATTTTAAAAGCAAAGTTAATAAGGTTTTTCTTGTTTTACCTGGAACGGCTGCTTTGTGGCAGTCACCAAACAAGGAGGATTTTATGAAGTTGAGAAGTGTATTTGCCGCAATCATGATTGGTACACTTTTAATCTTCGCTTCTGCGGGTGTTTGCCAGGATGAAACCGGTGAGGAATGCGTAGAATCGATTGGTTATGGTCTGATTAACTGGACCGCCGGCTATATTGAAGCGATGAATATCGGCGCGCCGCCGCCTGAATTGGCGGGGAGAATCAACGCTCGGCCTGTGGCGCTGCGCGCGGCCAAAGAGAAGGCGCTGGGTGATTTGATGGAAATTGTTAAAGACATCCAGGTGGATTCAACAAGAAAAATAAAAGATTTTATGATGGAAAGACAAGATATTAATGCGCAGATATTAGATTTTGTGCAGAGAGACGCTATGGTTAGCGATCAGCAGTATTTGCCAGACGGAACGGCCGAAATAAAATTGCGCGTGCCGATTTACGGAAATCTAACGAGGATAATTTTACCCGCGAGCATAACGGAAGTAGAGGACGTGAAACTCCCGGCAGTTGTTTCTCCTTCTGACACTTCAGCGTCTCCGCCAGCGGCGCACAAGACGGCGCCGCGAATACCACCCACTTCACTCATGCATTCTGGAATCATTGTGGATGCGCGCGGGATGGGGGCAAAACCGGCTATGGCGCCAAAAATTTTTGACGAGAACGGTAAGGAAGTTTACAGCTACTCCAGCGTTGACCGTGAATACGCAGTCAGGCAGGGCACGGTTGTCTATACGCGCGACATTGTTTCCGCGCGGACGAACCAGCGAGTAGCGGCAAATCCTTTGACGATTAAGGCCGTGAAAACAGCTGCTACAGGTAAAACAGACCTGGTGATAGGCAATATCGATGCGCAACGGATTCGCGGGACAATCCAAGAAACAATTTTGTTGAAGCAATGTCGCGTTATCATTGTATTGGACTAGACCTGAGGTGCAAGCTTTGGAAGCAGCGATTGCCGAGTGAAGGAAGTGCGGATTTTGGTATTTTAAAGATGTGCAGCGCTCTTGAAAAAAGATAGGAGAACGAAAGGGAATAGGGAGATAGTCGCTTTGTCTAAGCGCATTGTTGTTTTATCCTCAGAAGTGGTCGGTAAGATTGCCGCCGGAGAAGTAGTGGAGAGGCCGGCATCCATTGTCAAGGAGTTGGTGGAAAATTCCATTGATGCGGGCGCAACAAATATCGACGTGGAATTAGGAAAAGGCGGTTGCCAATCGATAAAAGTTGCCGATGATGGATTGGGGATGGATGCGGAAGATGTGCCGCTGGTTTTTAAACGGCACGCAACGAGTAAAATCCATAAATTCGAGGATATTTATCATATTTATTCTTTTGGTTTCCGCGGAGAGGCCATTCCCAGCATTGCCTCCGTGGCTAGAGTGGAATTGTTGACCCGCGGGGAAGGGGAAAAAGAGGGGACAAAAGCCGTTGCGGAAGCGGGAACGGTAAAAGAAATTTCCCCGGCAGGTTGTCCGGTCGGCACTAAAATACTTGTGAGTGATATTTTTGCCCGTGTTCCCGCCCGGAAGAAATTTCTGAAAAAAGAGACGACAGAACAAAGTTTGTGTATGGAGGCAATTATCCGCTTGGCGCTGGCCCATCCGGAAATTCGCTTTCATGTGCTGAGCAACGGACGCGAATCGTTTACCGCTCCGAAAACAAACAATATCGCGCAGCGTGTTGCCGCAGTTATGGGTATGGATTTTTCCGCGCACTGTATCCCGGTCAACGGCGAAAAAGAGAGCATGAAATTAACTGGATTCGTTTCCCACCCGGAATTTAACCGGTCCAATTCGAAATATATCTACCTGTATGTCAATAAACGTTTTGTGCGGGATAACAGCATGCTTCATGCGGTTTTATCCGCTTACCGCCAGGTTATTCCTCCGCGACGTTATCCCGCCGGGGTTTTATTCATCGAACTGCCCGCACAGGACGTGGATGTAAATGTTCATCCGGCCAAGTTGGAAGTGCGCTTCAGGGATTCCCGCGGCGTTTATGACCTCATTTTTCAAACAGTGGGGCAAAATCTTTTGCAGGCAAGCGCAAAAGATAGTTTTGTTTATCGCCTGGAACAGAAAAAAAATGAATCATCAATAGGCGATGCACGCCAATGGTATAAGTATCACGATAAATCCGCCGCTTTGATTTCCCAAGGAGTGTTGCCGTCGAAAGCTTCGAAGGAGGCGGTTGTTACAGCTGGCTTGGAATATAAACCGGTAGGCGAAAGAGTCGGCGAACACGCTTCGGAACGAATAACTTTTTCCGGGTGGAGTTATTTGGGACAAATTGCTGGCACTTATCTGGTATTTTCCGGCGAAGATGGACTGCTTTTGATTGACCAACACGCGGCGCATGAAAGGATTATTCTGGAGAGGTTAAAAAATACCGGACAGCAAAAAGTTGCATCGCAGCGTTTGTTGATGCCGGAAATCGTCAGCGTCACACAATCGCAAATTACTTTATTATCCGAGCACATAGCGTTATTATATGAAGCCGGACTGGAAGTGGAAATCTTTGGTAAGGACACGCTGGCGATAAAGACATTACCGGCAATATTATCCGGTTCTCAGGCCAAGGAAGTAATTGTTGACATTGCTGACAAGCTCACTGGCAAGAATCAGCTTTCTTCCCTTCAGGAAAAGAAAGAGGAAATTTTCGTCGCTTTGGCTTGCCGCGCGGCAGTTAAAGCAAACAACATGCTTTCTCTGGATGAAATAGCCGCGCTTTGCCGCGATTTGGAGAAGACGCCTTTTAGCTCCACCTGCCCGCATGGCCGACCCATCAGTATAAAATTTCCCATAAGCGAAATCAAAAAAATGTTTAAAAGAAAATAGTTATGCAAAAGATACCCCTGGTGGTTATCAATTCGCCCACGGCAACAGGTAAAACATCTTTAGCCATAAAGCTGGCGCTGAAATTTGGCGGGGAGATAATTAACGCGGATTCGATGCAGGTTTACCGTTATTTTGATATCGGTACGGCAAAACCAACCCCCGAGCAAAGAAAACAGGTCAGACACCATCTGATTGATGTCATTGAACCGGACGAAGAATTTAATGCGGCGCTGTATGCGGACATGGCGCGTGAAGTTATCAGGAAGCTTAACGAAGAAAAAAAGCCGGTTTTCATCGTGGGGGGTACAGGCCTCTATATTCGCGCCCTGCTTAAAGGAATTATCGAAACGCCGCCCGTTGATGAAGGAATCCGCGGTTATTATAAAAAGCTTGGTCAAACCCGGGGTAAAGAATATCTCTATGATTTGTTGAAGAAAAAAGACAAGGCGGCGGCGAGCCGCATCAAACCGAATGATGCGGTAAGAGTCATCAGAGCGCTGGAAGTTCTGGAGCAAACAGGCGAGTCAATTACCTCTAAGCAAACCAAACATGCTTTTGCTGACAGCCCCTATCACTCATTAAAGATTGGTTTGCGGGTCGAGCGCGATGAACTTAGAAAGAGGATCATTGACAGAACCTCTGGGATGCTGGATTTGGGCCTGGTCGATGAAGTAAAAAGAATTTTGCAAGAATATGGCGAGGGAATAAAGCCTCTGCAATCGCTTGGTTATCGGCAAATTATCAGGTATTTGGTGGGTGATTATGATCTTGCCGAGGCCAAACGATTGATTAATCGAGATACGTGGCATTATGCCAAACGTCAAATAACTTGGTTTGCCGCCGATAAAGACATACAATGGTTTGCGCCTGATAGTTTTCAGGATATTACTGTAGCGGTTCGAAAATTTTGGCAGGGAACGCCAATGGTTGAAACATAGGAATATTACTTGACATCTGCAGTTTCTAAAGATAATTATGCATTTCGTTTTCGCCGGTTCTGACACGGATTCTAAATATTTGGTGTCGGTTTTGTAATTACTTGAGAAACAAGAAATTTGATATTTGCAAAATTTGAGGGGCAGATGAAAAGGAAGCAACTTAAACGTTGTTTTTGAAAGCAGCATAAAATGGCGCTTTCCCGAAAAAGCATAGATATCAAGGGCGTTGAGCCCTTTTTATTTGTAAGTATGTTTGTGGAGTGAAATAAGTAATGAGTAAAGAAACATTAAAAAAAGCATTTGAGCCGCAAGAAGCAGAAAAAAGAATATACGACTACTGGCTGAAGAAGAATTTTTTTCATGCGGCGGACGAAAGCGACAAGGAACCTTTTTCTATTGTTATTCCGCCGCCCAATGTGACCGGTATGCTGCATATGGGGCACGCATTGAACAATACGCTGCAGGATATAATAATACGCTTCAAAAGAATGCAGGGATTCAATGCTTTGTGGATGCCGGGAATGGACCATGCCGGAATAGCCACACAAAATGTTGTAGAGCAGGAACTGGCCAAGGAGGGATTGACGCGGCATGATTTGGGGAGGGAACAATTTATTGCCCGTGTCTGGGAGTGGAAGGAAAAATACGGTGGCGTTATTATCAATCAGTTAAAAAGACTGGGCTGTTCCTGTGATTGGCAAAGAGAGCGCTTCACCATGGACGAGGGCCTTTCGCAGGCGGTTAGGGAAGTTTTTGTCAAACTCTACGAAGATGGCCTGATTTATCAGGGAGACTATATCGTAAATTGGTGTCCGCGCTGCCACACGGCGATTTCGGATTTAGAAGTGGAGTTTGTGCAGGAGGCCAGTTGCTTGTGGCATATCGGCTATCCGATGGTTGAAGGCAAAGGAGAAATTATTGTAGCTACCACCAGGCCGGAAACAATTCTGGGCGATACGGCAGTCGCCGTAAATCCCAATGATAAACGATACAAAGACAAGATAGGCAAATTTGTTTATTTGCCGTTGCTCGACAAAAAGATACCGATTATCGCTGATGAGTATGTATCTATGGACTTTGGATCCGGTGCGCTGAAAATAACGCCCGGATGCGATCCCAACGATTTTGTAATCGGTCGCAAACATAATCTGGAAATAATAACCATTATGGATGGACGCGGAGCCATCAATGAAAAAGGAGGAGTTTATAAGGGGCAGGACCGGTATGTGGCGCGGAAAAATATCCTTGCTGATTTAGAAAAAAGAAAATATCTCATCAAAACAGAGCCTTATACTCACAATGTCGGCAAGTGCTACCGATGCAAAACAGATATCGAGCCGATGGTTTCTAAGCAGTGGTTCGTCAAAATTCAGCCGCTGGCTAAGCAGGCGGTTAAAGCGGTGGTCGAGGGTAAAACAAAACTCGTTCCCAAAACCTGGGAGGCGACTTATTTTGAATGGATGAACAATATACGCGACTGGTGCATCTCGCGTCAGTTATGGTGGGGACATCGCATTCCGGTCTGGTATTGCGACGGCTGTTCCGAAGTTATCGTTTCCAAAACCGATCCGGCTAAGTGTCCCAAATGTGGCGGCAAGTCTTTAAAACAGGACGAAGATGTTCTCGATACGTGGTTTAGCTCGGCGCTTTGGCCTTTTTCCACTTTAGGTTGGCCGAAAAAAACAAAAGCACTGAAAAATTTTTATCCCACATCGCTTTTGATAACCGGCTTTGATATTCTTTTTTTCTGGGTTGCCCGAATGATGATGATGGGGCTTTACGTGATGAAGGATGTTCCCTTCAAAGATGTATATCTGCACGCTCTGGTGCGCGATGAAAAGGGGGAAAAAATGAGCAAGTCCACCGGCAATATCATCGATCCGCTGGTGATGATCGATAAGTACGGCACAGATGCTTTCCGTTTTACGCTGGCGGCCTATACAGCGCAGGGCAGGGATGTGCGCATGTCTCCCGAAAGAATCGAAGGTTACAAGTTTTTTGTCAACAAAATATGGAATGCCGCCAAATTGGTGTTGTCAAATCTGGAAGATTATGATGAAAAGAAAGCCTTTAAAGCGAAAGATTCTCTTCCGGAGAAATGGATAAAGGCGAAACTTAATGCGGCAGCAGAAGGAGTTTCCCTGAATCTTGAGGAATATCGCTTTAATGAAGCCGCCGCCGCGATTTACCGTTTCGTCTGGCATGAATTCTGCGACTGGTATCTGGAGCTGATTAAACCCGCGCTTTACGGAAAAACCGATGAACAACAGCGCTGCGCGGCACAAAGAACAATGCTCGATGTTTTTAAAATTGTTCTTAAATTATTACATCCTTTTATGCCTTTTGTTACTGAAGAACTCTGGCAGGTACTGAAGGGAAAAAACGAAGGTTCGGTCATGGTCAGTGAGTTTCCCAAATATAAGAAAGAAGCAAAAACGACCAAAGCGGAAAAAGAAATGCAGCTTATCATGGACATAATCACCTGTGTGCGTAACATTCGCGGGGAGATGCGAATACCGCCATCGCGTAAATTGAGTGTTATGGTTTCCGTCCCCGATGGAAATTCTAGAAAAATTATTGAGTCCGGTAAAAATTATATAATTAATATGGCCAATGCCGAGGAATTAAGTGTGGACGTGAATTTAAAAGAGCCGAAAGGCGTTGCCACGGGGGTGGTTAATTCCGCCAAAGTATTTGTTCCGTTGGCAGGGATTGTCGACATATCCGCTGAAAAAATGCGCCTGCAAAAAGAACTGGCGAAAGCTGAGAAAGATTTGCAGCAATGCTCAAAAAAATTAGCCAATCGCGACTTTAGAGAAAAAGCGTCATCGGCGATTATAAAAAAAGAAGAAGAAAAACTGAATGAATTAAAAGAGCGCTACACTGCTTTAGAAGGTGCCCTGAGTAAACTAAAAGAGATTCAAATGTAAGAATAAAACTATGCGCGACGTAAGAAAATCAGTGCAGATTAAAAAAATTATCAAAGGAGCATTGAAAGAGGATATCGGTAAGGGCGATATAACCACACGGGCGATTGTAAAACCTGAAGTTCGCGGGTATGTCGAAGCAATGGCAAAAGACGAATTCCTGGTGGCGGGAATTGATGTTTTTGGGGAAGTATTTAGAATTCAGGATAGGTGTATAAAAGTCAAAGGCCTGATGAAAGATGGAAGGAAAGTGAGAAAAGGAGATATTATCGCTTGCGTGGAGGGTCCCCTTCATTCAATTCTTCAGGCCGAACGCGTCGCTCTTAATTTATTTCAGCGGATGTGCGGAATAGCTACACAAACAAACAGATACGTCAGAGCGGTTCGTGGCACAAAAGCAAGAATTTTGGATACGCGCAAAACTATGCCCGGTTTGCGCCTGCTGGATAAAATGGCCGTGAAAATTGGCGGCGGTGTGAATCACCGTATGGGGCTTTATGATGCTGTGCTCATTAAAGACAACCATATAGCTGCGGCGGGCGGCATAACCGAAGCGGTCAGGGCACAGAAAAAAGCTTTACGAAAAAAAACAAAGATAGAGGTAGAAACAAAAAATTTAGAGGAACTGAAAGAGGCCTTGAAATCCGGCGTAGACGTTGTGATGCTGGACAATATGCCTGTTTCCGAAATGAAAAAAGCGGTAAAAATGGTTGCCGGAAAAGTGCTGTTGGAAGCATCAGGCAATGTAAGTTTGAAAAATGTTTCCGCAATCGCGAAAACCGGCGTGGATTTTATATCCGTGGGCGAAATCACGCACTCCGTGCGCGCGGCGGATATTTCGCTGAAAATCAGAAACCGGGAAGAAAAGAACAAAAGAAATTAAAAATATTTTATTGGAGTTATATATGGCTGTTGAACAAACATTGATTTTGATAAAACCGGACGGACTGGTCAAATCCCTTACCGGGAATGTTATTTCCAGATTGGCGGAAGCAAAATTAACCATTATGGGCGCAAAGGTTGTGCGTGTAAGCAGAGAGCTGGCTGAAAAGCATTACGAGCACCTCAAGGATAAGCCGTTCTTTGAAGAATTAATTCAGTACATCATGGGTGAGGTGCATAAAACATACCGCGTTCTTGCGCTGGTATATCAGGGCGAAAACGCAATTGCCAAAATAAGAGATATCGTCGGGGACACAGACCCGGAAAAAGCAAATCCCGTGTCTATTAGAGGGGCTTACGGAAGAGTGACGAGAGCAGGCGTGTTTGAAAACGTGGTTCACGCTTCTTCCAGTCCCGAAGATGCAGAAAAAGAAATTAAGCTGTGGTTTATGCCGGACGAAATTGTTGAGGATTTGTATCCGGTAAAAGAAATCACGCTAAATGAATTAAAGAGAATAGTTTGGGCCTGATTCGAACAAACTTCGTAGAATATTCATTGAATCCCTTTTTATGGATTTGTGCCTGCCAGAACTAGAGAAAGAATTATCCGCAGAAATCATTGGCCGTAAAATTTACTATTTCACGGAAATTGGGTCGACTAATGATGAGGCCTTCATGCTTGGCAAGGAAGGGGCTCCGGAGGGCACGGTTGTTTTGGCCGATAGCCAAGTTAAGGGAAAAGGCAGATTGGAAAGAATCTGGCATTCACCACCGCAGGTCAATATTTATACATCAATTATCCTGAGGCCTGATTGTTTACCCGTTGATGCATCCCGCATAACGATAATGGGCGGTTTGGCCGTGGCTGAAATAATCGAAAATATTTGCCCCGGAGAAACACGGATTAAATGGCCCAATGACGTTTTGCTAAGCGGGAAAAAAGTATGCGGGATACTAGCCCAGATGCAATCGCATGGCGATAAGATTGACTTTGTCGTTGTAGGTATTGGTATAAACGTAAATATGAATGTTGAAGAACTTCCCTTGGAAATCAAAAGTGTCGCGACATCCATTTTCGCTCAAACCGGAGAGTTATTTTCACGTCAGGATATTTTAATATCTCTGTATAAAAATATTTCAAAATGGTATAAAACATTTCTTGCTGGCGGTTTTGACATGATAAAAGAAAAATGGTTAACAATGGCGGCGTTGATAGGCGGCGATGTATGCGTGAGATTTAGGAATGAAGTAATAAACGGGAAGGCGGTGGGAATAGATCAACAAGGCGCATTGATTTTGTCCCGGCCGGGAGGGGAAATAGTAAAAATATTGGCGGGAGATGCGTCGATATTAAAGGAGAATTAAATGTTGCTGGTAATAGATGTGGGCAATACTAACACTGTATTGGGGCTCTATGACGATGATAAGCTGATTCATGACTGGCGTATTCGCACGGAAATAGACCATACGGTTGATGAATACGGCATGTTGATTTTCAATTTATATCAATCTAGCAGAATCAGAACAGAGCAACTAAAGGAAATAAAAGATATTATTATTTCCTGTGTTGTGCCGCCCATGCTCAATATTTTGGAGCCGGTATGTATAAAATATTTTAATGTAAAGCCGATAATTATTGGTCCAGGGATTAGAACGGGAATGCCCATTTATTACGATAATCCCAAGGAAGTAGGCGCCGACCGGATAGTTAATGCAGTGGCTGCGTACCATAAATACCATCGGGCCGCGATAATTATCGATTTTGGCACGGCAACGACATTTGACTATATCTCCCCCAAAGGCGAATATATGGGAGGCTGTATCGCCCCGGGGATTCTGATTTCGATTGAAGCTTTGTTCCAGCGGGCGGCAAAATTGCCACGTGTGGAATTCAGCAAGCCCAAAACAGTCATTACCAAAGATACGGTAAGCGCCATGCAGGCGGGTATTATATTTGGCTATGCCGGCTTAATTGATGGAATTGTTCAAAGGATGAAAAATGAAGCAAAGACCGATCCTATGGTCATTGCCACCGGAGGGTTGGCGGCAATCGTGGCGACGGAGACAAAGAGCATCGAAAGAGTGGAAGAAATGTTGACCTTGGAAGGTTTGCGGATTATTTATCACATGAACAAAAAGTAAAAAACTGGATGACTGTTTATGTCGTGGATATATTCATTGTGTAATGAATAAGTTAAAAAAGTAAATTTCAGGCAAGGGGGAAAACAATGTTAAGTGTTGGCTTAACTGGAGGTATTGCTTGTGGTAAATCTACGGTGGCCGATATGTTTGTCCGCAAGGGAGCATATCTAATTGATTTTGACGTGCTTGCCCATGAAGTGCAAAAACCGGGAAGGGCGGCATGGGAAAGGGTTGTCAGTTATTTTGGCGATGATATTTTACTGCCGGATAAAAGTATCAACCGTGATAAGTTGGCCAAGATCGTTTTTTATAATCCGGAAAAGCTCAACAGCCTTAATCAAATCGTTCATCCGTACACTTTTCTGGAATGGCATGACCATCTGGAAAAAATAGCATCAAGAGATAAAAATGCTATAATTATCGCTGCAATACCGCTTTTATTTGAAGTAAAAAGTCAGCATCTTTTTGATGTTACTGTGCTTGTCTTGGCCTCGCGGGAAGAACAATTAAGCCGACTGAAGTTGCGCAACGGTTTAACGAGAGAAGATGCGCAAAAGAGAATCGACAGTCAGATGCCCCTTGAACAGAAAAAGAAACTGGCGGATATTGTTATTGATAATGAAAACTCTCTTTTACATACTGAAGCGAAAGTGCATGAAGTGTGGCAAAAACTTGTGAGTATGGAACGAGACGCAGGTAGGGTAAAAAGAGTATGATTCTTATGTAACTATTATAATTTTGGAGAAAAAAATGATTCATAAAAATGTTCAAGCAGATTTTTGCGCACGGGTGTCGGAACCGGTTATTGATGCGTCATCTTACGTCCATCCTCTTGCAGCGGTTATCGGTAATGTAATTTTGGGCAAAAATATCATGGTGTCACCAACCGCTTGCGTGCGCGGGGATGAAGGGCAGCCGATTTATGTCGGTGACGATTCCAATATTCAAGATGGTGTGGTTATACACGCTTTGGAGACGGAAGTGAATGGCGAAGTGGTTGAAAATAATCTTGTGGAAGTGAAGGGGAAAAAATACGCAGTATACGTAGGTAACCGCGTTTCTCTTGCCCATCAGGTGCAGATTCATGGGCCCTCTGCGGTTATGGATGATACCTTTGTGGGTATGAAGGTGCTGGTTTTTAAGTCTTTTGTCGGTAAGAATTGCGTTATTGAACCCGCTGCTGTTTTAATAGGCGTGAAAATACCAGACGGTTGTTATGTGGAGGCAGGTTCAATAATAAACAATCAACATAAAGCGAACAACTTGCCCGCTATTACCGATGATTATCCGATGAAAGATATGAACAAAGGAGTTGTTCACGTTAACGTTTCATTGGCTCGCGGATATCTGAAAATGGGTAAAAAGTAATGTGCAAGTTTTAACCCCTGCCTTTAAAGAAATAAGCGGTTTTACCGGTTGTGTGAAAAAGATAAATGCCAGAAAATAAAGCTATTTCCATAAATAGTGAACGCAAGAAAAATAGCTGTCTTTCCTGCGGAACATCAGAAAATATTAATAATAGAAAATATTGTTCGATCAAATGCCGACAGAATTTGCGCCAGAGGCTGAACGCAAGAAATGGATTGCTTCAGGCGTTAAATACGCGTTGGGCGGCTTTCTATTTTTCGGACAAAATGATTTATCTTGATATATACGCGGCCGGCTATAAAGAGGTCTTCCGTTTTTCGCATGTACGCGCTTTAGGCCAAAAACCATCAGATGATTTTGGTAAAATGGCTAATGAATTGGGAAGGGCATGGTGGGAAGAGGAAAGAAGGTCAAAAAAAAAATATTTGGCTTCACGCCGCGTGCTGGATTTGGCTGAAAAGTCTCCATCTGTTTCACTGGTCAGACCAAAGACATTAAAAATTTATTGCGTTCATGAGAACGCTTTGTCCTGCTTGGGCATGGGTAAAGCAGATTTGGAGTCAGCAAATCTAAAAGTGACCGTAAAAAACGCCTACCGGCGCCAGGCAAAAATTCATCACCCTGATTTGGGCGGTCAAGCCTCGACCTTTCGTAAAATAAATGACGCCTATCAGGAGCTTCTTCGTTGGGCAGAAAATCCCCGCTTTATTAAAAGAAAAGGTTTTACGGACAAGTGGTTTTACGATGGCGACAATAAAAAGTGGGTTCAGCCTATATCCGTGAAAAATATAAGCAGTGCAGCTAAAAAGTAAAAGAGACGGAAATTGCCCCGAATTGCTGTTCGTCGTTTTGAGTTTTAAACTCTTTTGTCCTGTACACATAAGAATAGGTGATTTTGATCTGGTGAATGATCATACCGACGCCACCGATGAAATCGACGACAAAAGGTTTTTTGTCGACGCTGTGACTCTCCCGGAATGTGTTTCCGTCAAGAAGGATATTTCGTGCAACGGCCTTTCCATCCACTGCAAGGAAAAGGTGAAGCCCCAAGCGTTGAAATGGCTGAGAAAAACGTGGATCAGTGTCGTCCAGCGGCGCGTTGCTGTCGGAACCGGCGCGAATTAGATATGTTCCGTAATCGTTGGGAATGTCCCAGCCAAAACGTATTTGACCGCCCATATTAACTCCGGTATACGCATTGCCGACGCCCAGACCGGCGTGCGGAATAAAGTCAAATCCTAATCCTGCTGAATTTATCTTTTGTAAAGCTTTCCATTTGCGCTCTATATACAAATTTATGAGGGGTTCATCGTGAAGTTGATGCTCCCACCCTTTCGGCACTAATGTGCCCGTCCACTTGTGAATTACTTCTTGGATATCCTGAGCATAGGAATGGCGTCCGACAATGCCGATATCAAGTTCGAGAGTATCCATGTGCACACTATTTCTGCTGTGCAGGCCCAGTCCCAAGTATGTGACACCGGCATAGGGACGGTCATATAGAATCAAGTTTGTTCTTTCTCTGTCTGCAGGCGTGTAGATGTTCTGACCAAGCGAAAGAGAAACTGTGCGCAGGTTTTGCGGATCATTGAGATAGGGTATCTGCTCAACCCAGCGGTGCACGAAGGACGGTACAGGCAGAATATCCCGATAGTTGGTAAGATCTTGGGAAATCCAGGATATCTTTGTTCCGTGGGTGTAGTAGCGGTCCCAGTTGTCAAAACCGAAAAGATCGTTTTCCAGATATATGGTTAAGGTATCAGCTCCGCGAGCTTTTTCATCCGCTGCTGATGCCGGTCCCACTGGACAGAGGAGCAGAAGAATTAACGCGAGCGCAAGCACATATTTTATTTTCATTCGAAGTAATCTCCATTATCTCCATGAATTCTTGTGCGTGGTTTCTTTGAACATTTTATTTTTGCGGCAGCAAGCTGCTGAAATATTATAACGGTAAACTCTTAGAAGTCCATTCATGATTATGAAATCAGTAATTATTTTTACCTCCGCCCAGTGCTTTATACAGGGTCACCAGATTATTTATTTGGGCGAGACGCAACATAACCAGGCCCTGCTGTGCGTTGTAGAGTGAACGTTGCGCGTCCAGAATGGAAAGATAGCTATCGATTCCCTTGGAGTAACGCGCCTCGGAAAGCCGGTAAGTTGTTGCCAACGCGTCGACAAGCGACTGTTGGGCTTCAATGCGCTGATTGATCGTGCCTTTTACAGCAAGAGCATCGGCTACTTCACGAAAAGCGGTCTGAATGGATTTTTCATACTGCGCAATGGACATTTCTTTTTCAATTTTAGAAACGTTGTACGCAAACCAGGTACGGGTGTCGAAAATCGGCATTATAATCTGCGGCGCAAATGTCCACACTCCCGACCCGGATTTGAACAGCCCGGATAAGTCGGCGCTGGCGGTTCCGGCGGTGGTAGTCAATGAAATGCGGGGAAAGAAAGCCGCGCGGGCTGCGCCGATGTTGGCATTGGCTGCTTTGAGACGGTGCTCCGCCGACAGAACATCCGGACGGCGCAAAAGTAACTCGGAGGAAAGCCCGGCGGAAATATCTTTGGGCAGGATGATATCCGAGAGATTTTGTGACAGTAGCTCGTGCCTGACCGGAGAGCCAACCAGAAGATTTAAGGCATTTTCATCCTGCGCGACCAACTGGGTATAACGGGCAACATCCCCCCTGGCCGCATCCACCTGGCTCTGCGCCCGGCGCAGGTCCAATTCGGATACGATACCCACTTCATAGCGTTTGCGAATCAGTTCATAAGCAGCTTGTTGTGTTTTCAGCGTTGAAGATACCAGATGAAGCGCTTCCCGATCCGCGGCTAAAGTCAAATATGCCTGAGCTACGGTGCAAATAAGAAGAATCTTCGTGCTGCGTAAAGACTGGTCAGTAGCCAGGTATTCTTCTAGGGCCTTGTCTTTCAAACTGCGAATGCGGCCAAAGAAATCAATTTCCCAGGAAGTGATGCCAAGATTTATATCGTATCGTTCTGTGGTGTATGCGCTTTTGGTCGAGGAAAGATCGGCAGGTATTCGTTCCTTATGCCAGCTCCCTGTTGCATCAACGGAGGGCAAGAGAGATGTCCATTCAATGCCGTAAAGCGCTTGTGCTTTTTCTACATTCAAGGCGGCCAGTCGTAAGTCGCGGTTGTTGGACAACGCGGCTTCGATAACCTCTTGCATTCCTTCATCAGGAAGGAAGTCTTGCCAGGTCAATTCTTCTGTCGTCGGGACTGAGAACGCAGGTTGTGTTTCATCATATGCCGGGCCGGTCGGCCATTCAGAAGGTATTTGCATGTCCGGACGCGTGTATTTTGGGGCCATCGTGCATCCGCCAACAACAAGAATGGTCATAAACAAAAAAAGGAATAATTTTCTGTTCATATCATTTTACCCTTGATCAATTGATACCCCTTGTTTTGGCTGACTTTCGATTTTTCCATTTAAAGCGAATCTTCTCTATCCATCCGTTAATGAAGTTTTTACGGTTGTTTTCTTCTCCAGGTGTTAGTTTGGTCTGTTTACCGAATATTTTTTCTATCAAAACGTAAAATAGCGGTGAAAAAATAACCACCAGGAGGGTTGCCGTGATCATTCCTCCCAACACGCTGGTGCCTATGGCATTTTGGGCACCAGCGCCAGCTCCGGTGGTGAGAGCCAGAGGCAAAATACCGAAGCCAAAGGCCAATGACGTCATGACAATAGGCCGGAAACGAAGTCTCACCCCTTCAAGGGTAGCTTCTGTGAGATTCAATCCCTTTTCTAAACCTCCTTTGGCAAACTGCACAATAAGAATAGCATTTTTGGTGGTAAGCCCCAGTGTGGTAAGCAACCCGATTTGGAAATAAACGTCATTAGCCAGTCCGCGAGTGCTGGACGCTATAATTCCACCGATGACCCCCAGCGGAAGAACCAAAAGAACGGAGATGGGAATTGTCCAGCTTTCGTAGAGAGCGGCCAAACACAAAAAGATGACAAAAATGGAAAAGGCATATAAAAGTGGCGCCTGTGTGCTGGCCATCCTTTCCTGATAGGAAAGACCGCTCCAATCGAAACCAAATCCCCTGGGAAGTTTTGCCACCGCTTCTTCCATGGCCTTCATCGCCTCACCTGAGCTTCTACCCGGCGCAGGCTCGCCCCAAATATTAATGGAAGGGAATCCGTTGAAACGCGTTAGCCGGGGAGATCCCGATGTCCAGCGACCGGAGGCGAAGGAGGAGAAAGGAACCATCTTGCCCTGGGTGTTTCGAACATAAATTTTTTCCAGATCCGTGGGCAGCATGCGGTATTGAGCCTCAGCCTGGATGTAAACTCTTTTTACACGACCGCCTCGAACGAAATCATTTATATAAGCGCTGCCGAAGGCTGCCGAAAGCGTTCTGTGAATAGAAGTGATTGGCACACCAAGAGCGCCGGCCTTTTCCCAATCCACATCGATACGGTATTCCGGTACGTCGGGTATGTTGTTGGGACGAACTTTTGTTACTCTTGGATCCTGAGCCGCGATGCCTAGGAGCTGATACTGTGCGGCCATTAAGGCATTATGACCCGAGCCGCTTCGGTCCAACAATTGGAAATCAAACCCTATAGAGATGCCGAGTTCAGTAACAGCGGGTGGCTGGAAGGTATGTACTAGAGCATTGCGGATGCCGGAAAGAGCCACCATTGCCCTTTCCGCAATGGCGGGAGCTTTGAGGTCATGCCGGTCGCGAAGATGCCAATCTTTCAATCGAATAAATACCATACCGTTATTTTGTGCTCGTCCGGAAAAACCGACCCCGGTTATGGTCATGATGGTATCAACCGCTTCCTTTTCATTTTCCATGAAATATTTTTCGATTTGTCTTGTGACCGCGTCGGTTTGCTCCAGTGTGGAACCTGCCGGCATCATTACTTGTGCGAGCAAGGTACCCTGGTCTTCATCCGGGAGATATGCGGTGGGCATACGCAAAAACAAGACGCCCATAAGCAAAACAATTACAATAAATACGGCAAGATATCGTTTTTTTTGTGAAAGGGAATGGCCAACAAGCGCGACGTACCGATCGCGAATCCGGAGGAATATGCGGTCAAACCATAAGAAAAAAGGCTTTAAAAAAGAAACAGCATGCTCAGCGGGTTCATGACCCGCTCTTACCGGCTTGAGAATTGATGCACAGAGAACAGGCGTTAGAATTAAAGCGACAACGACGGAGAGGAGCATGGCGGAAATAATCGTAACGGAGAACTGCCGGTAGATGATCCCTGTGGAACCAGGGAAAAAGGCCATGGGACCGAAAACCGCTGAAAGTACCAGCCCGATACCTACCAGAGCACTGGTAATTTGATCCATAGATTTGGCTGTGGCCTCTTTAGGGGGAAGGCCTTCTTCGCTCATGATGCGTTCAACATTTTCCACGACCACAATAGCATCATCCACTAAAAGGCCGATGGCCAAAACCATGGCGAACATTGTAAGCATATTAATAGTAAAACCGAAGAGACCAAGAACGGCAAAAGTTCCCAGAATAACCACCGGTACGGCAATGGTGGGAATCAGTGTTGCCCGGATGTTGCCAAGAAAAAGTAACATCACCAGAAAAACAAGGATTATGGCAATGATGAGAGTTTTAATCACTTCATTTATGGCTACCTTGATGAATACCGTGGAATCATTCGGGTAGACGACCTTCAGGCCGGGCGGGAAAAACCTGCTCATCTCCTCCAATTTTGCTTTCACGGCATCGGCCGTATCCAGCGCGTTGGCGTCCGGTGCTTGGCGAACGGCAATGCCCGCGGACGGTTTCCCGTTATTCGAAACCTGGATATCATAAATTTCTGTGCCCAACTCTGTTCGCCCTACGTCACCAATCCGCACGATTGAGCCGTCAGGATTGGTTCGCAGGGGAATGTTGGCAAATTCTTCAGGTGTTGTAAGCATGTTTTGGACAACGATAGAGGCATTAAGGCGTTGACCGGGGACGGCAGGCGCTCCGCCAAACTGTCCTGCCGAAACTTCCACGTTGTAACTTTTCAGGGCTGTAATTACGTCTTCCACAGTCAGATGGTAATCCGTCAGCTGTTCCGGATTGAGCCACACGCGCATAGCATATTCGCCGCCGAAAATTTCAACTTCGCCCACGCCAGGAACGCGCGCCAAGATTTTTTCCAAATTGGATTTGGCAAAATCTCTTAGATCGGTGCCGTCCATGGAGTTGTCTTCCGAAACCAGGCCAATGACCATCAGGTAATTTCGGGTGGATTTCTTGACATCCACTCCCTGGCTTTGCACCACCTCGGGAAGACCGGTCATGGCGGACTGGACTTTGTTTTGTACCTGCGACCACGCCATATCCGGGTTTGTTCCTGGCGCAAAGGTTAGTTCAATACGTGAAGCACCAGCCGAGTCGCTGGAAGAAGACAGATATATAAGGTTTTCCAGGCCGGTCATCTTTTGTTCGATAATCTGCGTGACGCTGTTTTCCACAGTTTCTGCGGAGGATCCGGGATAAGAGCAAGAAACAGAAATGGTCGGAGGAGCCATTTCCGGATACTGTGAAATTGGCAGATTATAAATCGCCAAGACACCCACCGACATAATGGTGATGGCGATGACCCATGCAAAAACCGGACGATTCAGGAAGAATTTTGATAACATCAGATTTTTCCTTTAATTTGTTTCCGCGGGCGGAATTGCATCTTTATTTTTTGTTCCGGTTTCAAAGGGGACTGCTTTTACGTAATCGTCGGGTTTTATTCTCAGCATACCCTCAACAATAACCTGTTCGTTTTCTGTAAGGCCTGACGATACCAGCCAATCACTGCCGATGGCACGGTCAAGCGTGAGTTGACGTTGCTGCACTTTTCCTTCAGCGTCCACGATTAACACATAAGGATTACCTTTGGGGTCACGTGATATAGACTGTTGCGGCACAAGAATCGCTTTTGTGTTGACGCCTTCGGGGATCACCGCGCGGACAAACATACCTGGCAGTAGGATATTTTTTGGATTGGGGAATACGATGCGCAAAGTGACGGAGCCCGTAGTCGGGTCAACGGTTACATCACGGAACTGGAGGATTCCTTTTGATGGGTACTCTGTCCCATCATCGAGAAACAATCTGACTATTCGCTGGTTTTTGTTATTCTGATTCAGTTGCCCTTCCTGCAGCAGGCGGCGCAAGCGCAAAACATCGGCGGTGGACTGAGCAACATCTACGTACATGGGATTCAGTTGTTGAATGGTAGTCAAAGCCATCGGCTGATGTGCCGTTACCAAGGCGCCTACGGTAACGTTCGATTTTCCAATACGGCCAGATATAGGCGCGGTAATGGACGTATACTTGAGATTGATGCGTGCTGTTTGCGTTTCCGCCTGAGTTTGTTTCAACGCTGCCTCTACATCGTCATAGTCCTGCTGGCTGACCGCTTTCTCAGCCAGTAATTCCCGGAGGCGATTGGCCTTTAACTGAAGGGCAGTGAGGTTGGCCTCAGCGCGGGATAGGGCGGCTTGATACAGCGCTGGATCTATCTGAAATAAAACTTCGCCGGCTCGGACGTCGGAGCCTTCCTTAAAGAGGCGTTTTTGAATAATTCCAGAAACTTGGGGACGAACTTCGGCAACCAAATAAGCGGATGTCCTGCCGGCCAATTCGGTTGTCAAAACTACTTCCTTTAATTGTGTTGTTACAACAGCAACTTCAGGAGGAGGGGGTGAACCGTCCATGTTTTGTTCGCCGCAACCGTTTAGTATAAAACAGAAAAAGAGAATAACCGCGGTGCTCACGGCTCCTGTTCGATTAGTTATTTTCATTCAGCACCTCTTTTTGTAATGTGCGAGTTCACAACACGACACCCCCAAAATAATGTCATTAACAACGTAAACAATACATAAAAATTCATATTTTTTATATTTTGCCTATAATTCATCTTTGCCTTTTGTAAAGGGCGACAGACCGGTCATCAATATTTGTACATAGCCGTGAATTTCACGGCGAATGTGTTCCTTGTCGGTTGTAAGCTCCATCAAGCGGTCATTTGTTGCCGCTTGCATGCTGATAAATAATAAACATTTGGCAATAGTCTGAGCATCTACTGCGTCGGAGAGCCTCCCCATTCGTTGCTCTGCTGCCAGATATACGATCAGCCCTTGAATGGTATGCTGCGGGCCAATGCCACGTTCCTGCATGATTTCCAACATTCGAGCGTGTAGTTTTCGATCAGCAAAAATTGCGCAGATAATCGGCGTTATTTCGTAACGCGCCTTATAGACCGAATACAGGACTTCTTCCAGGTTTTCTCGAAGTGTGCGAGTTCCCACTCTTAAGGGTAAATTTTGCAGAAGGTCTTTTGTTTCGCTTACAAGTGTTTCAACTACATCGTAAATTAATTCCGCCTTATCCTTGAAGTGGTGGTAAATCAATCCTTCAGTGATTTTAGCCTCGCGAGCAATTTCACGCGTAGTTGCCCCTGTTAGACCTCGTGTCTGCAGAATTCTTTGAGTTGCTTCGATGATATTTTGTCGACTGCTTCTCATCTATTCTTTTTGCCTTGTTTTCGACACACTAAAAATATATGACTGAGTGTATGATCAATTTTATTAATCAAACGTTTAGGATCTGTCAAGTGTTTTTTTAAGAAAGATAAAATTTTTTTTATGATTTCTTATCATTCGATTAATAAGATATAATTTACACAACCGGATAAAAACGTAAAAATAATTAAAGCATTAAGTAAGATAGTCATTATTTATCTATGATTTTATTATTATTTTTGATTTCTTGCTTAAGAAGCTCCAACTCTTTCGGCGTGTTGATATTGAGAAACAACTGCCCGTTTTTATCAAAGGGATGCAATGCCTCTTCCATTATGGTTAAAACACGCAGCCCTTTATAAAAACCTGTTATTTTAAATCTGTCCGCATCAATGTTTTTTTTTATCGGCGCAAGACAATTTTTAGAATATATGGCGTGGAGTGGTTGGAATCCTTTGGATGTCAAAGGCACAACAATGTCGTGTTTATTCACCTGTTGAGAAAGATAAATAATCAAATCCTTGTTCAAAAAGGGCATATCGCAGGCAGTGACAAATGAATAATACTCAGAAGCGAAAAAAAGTCCCGAATAAATTCCTCCTAATGCTCCTTTATTCTTGTAAATATCCGTTACTGTAGTTGCCGAGGTAAATTCCGTGTAGCTTAAGGGGTCATTGGTGACGATTATTGTTTCTGAAAAAAGTTCATGAAAAATGGCGAGGATTTTGTCAATCAGGCGAGCTTTATCCATCTCTAAGAAGGCTTTATTTATGCCCATCCGAGTGTTCTTGCCGCCTGCTAGAAGAATCCCTGTCATGCTTATTTTCATTTTTAAATCGCCTAAAAGAAGAGCTGGTACTTATCTGATTATTTTTCTATCTATGGCCACGGATTTTATCCCTTGTTGTTCGATCATCACTTGCGCATTCCCGTTGTTTTTGAATCTTAGCACGTTGAGCATGAATATTTCCAATTTTCTCAATACGTTAGGCGGTAAAAGGTTGCCGTCAATTTCAATCGAGATGATGGGATACTTCCTTTCTCTTGCCCAAGGTGTATAAAGCCCTTCAATTACGCGCCCGATCAGACAAGCAAAAGGAGAAATGTTAACAATACCGGAATATCCGTCCATCATAGCCGTGGCGGCAACACCGCTGGAAACGCTGATTTCCGAATGCAGTTCGTGGCTGACAAAGTGCTTTTCTGTGTTTTTCATGATCGTTGTCATGTTATGCGGAGTGTGCGGCACCAATCCGGTAACTTGCAGTGTGTTACGGATGTTTTTTTCTACATTTTTTTTGTAGAAATGTTCGATGCGCCAGTCAATAATATCCCGAAATTCCTTGGAAAAGAGTCGCTGATACCAAGGCAGGATGCTGAGTTTCTTTTTAAGTTCATAATGACGGACAAAGTCGCAATAGTAAAACCATTCGGATACGCCGGAAACTTTACCGATGATGCCGTGACGGCTGAATTGGTCGATCAGCTCATCGACGGCGAAATCATCTCGTCGAACGTAAATTTCCCCGACAATTAGTACCTTCGGGCAATCCTCCATTTTTCTGGCCAGAGGAATTTTGGATATTGTATCCGCAATTTCTTTTAGCGCGGGCAGAACTTTGGTGATGTCTTTTTCGGCTACAGCGATCATTTTTTGCCAAATCTGGTCATAGATTCGCATAGCTTCGGCAGGGTTGGCGGCGCAGGTGCGTAAAGATGTTTCCACGTCTTTCATGTAGTCGGCGATAATCGCTGACCACCAGGCGTACTTGGAAAATTCCGGCCCGAGTTCGTTATAGGAATTGTCCGAATCCAAAGTGAAGACCACCACATTTTCCAGGCGGAGGTCTTTAAATAGATTTTCATAAAACACAAAATACTGACCGGTCCGGCAGGGGCCGTGAGTTGTGGGAACGAACAGGATATAAATTTCATCTTTGCGGTATTTGTCGGAGAATAAATACTGAAGCGTGCTGCCCAGTACTAGGTGCGATGGCAGGCATTCTTTTCCTGAAGCGTGATTGCGTGCCAGTTGCAGTGTGTAAATATCCGGTACGGGCATGGTTTGTGCGTTGACGCCGAGACCGCGCAGCGTCGCTCCGATAAGCTCCGCCGAGAGCCTTCCCATGTTCGACAGCAAAAGCACGACGCGGGGGTTGTTTTTGATTGGTATCTTTTTATCCGTAAGCACATTTTTCAGGTGAATTTCCTCACCGGGATTGTTAATGAAGCGCAGTCCGTTATCGTAACGTTCTTCACGAATTGTTGTGAGTTTTAAGCGGTAGCCTTCAATGATGTCCAGGAAGGCCTCGATGCGCGTGTCCACTCCGGCGTCCGCCGTGTGTGAATCGAGTTCCAGAATCAAAAAAGGTTTTGTGCCCATAATCCATTTTAGATAATGCAGCATGAAAGAATCGGGTGCGCAGGAGAAATTGGAAATATAAGTGACAAAGACATTTTCTTCCTCTTTTAAGAGTACGCCCGCTTTCATGTTCTGCTGACCGTAGTACCAGTACATATTGGGGTATATCGGCCGGTCTTCGAAGGGAAGAATATCAAACGGAATGACGGAGTAACCGCGAGACGTGTATTTCCGCGGAATACCCATGTTGGCGTCGGCGGTAAAGGAATTATAGGGGCGTCCCAGAATTGCGATTAAGGGGCGTTTGGTCCGGAGTGAATCAGCCAACGCCTGTTTGCCCAATTCACTGAATCGCGAAAAACACTCCATTTGTTTTTCCAGCGCGATATTGAAGGCGTTTTTTGCTTTATTTCCGCTGAACCCCATTGCTGCCGCCATGGCGATGAAGGGTTCTGCGGCTTTTTCCTTGCCGAGCATAAAACTCACAACGGGTGTCAAATATTTATTGTCGGGGATTTCCGGGAAGGCCTTTTTAATGTAGTAAGGCAAACTCTGCGTGATCGGGCAGAAGTTGGCCGTTTGGTCTTTTTCGTAGCTTTCCATGTCGCGGAAATGAGGCAAAAATATATAATCAACCTTGTGGTCAAAAATATCCTGAACGGCGCCGTGCGCGATTTCTGCAGGAAAACAGTAGCTGCTTTCCACGCGCGCCGTTCCTTCATGTGAAATATCATGGGAAACAAGTGTTTCTACGCCCAAGGCGTGGAAGAACCAGGAATATAACGGCCAGAGAGTATAAATCGAAAAACAACGAGGGATGCCGACGACGCAATTTTTTTTCTTCACCAGCGTTGACGGGTCAGGCGCACATTGGTTAAACATAATATCATTGCGCTTTTCAATGTAGTCAACGACATCATCTTCATTGAAGACTTTTTTCTTCCGGATATTGGCGTATTTGTTACAGCGTCCCCCGAACATGTATTTATGGCCATTAACATTTAAAATACGGATGGGGCAGAAGTTGTCGCAAGATTTGCATTGAAATTCTTTTTCATAAATGATGGTGGTGACGATGATTTGATCAATGTCGTAATCGGATTTGGTCAGAAATCCTTCCTGAACTTTTTGTTTTGCCAGGATACCTACACCAAAGCAACCCATCAGTTCGGGGTCGGGCGGAACCAGAATATCTTTATCGAGAAGCATTGCAAAGGCCAGCGGCACGGCCTTGTTTTTGGCGACACCGCCCTGCAGCACAATGTTTTTACCAATTGTCCGGTTTCCCACAACGCGGTTTAGATAGTTAGACACAATCGAGGTGACAATGCCCGCTGTTATATCTTCGCGAGAGGCACCTTGCTGAATGGCGTTACGAATATCTGAGTTGATGAAAGCGGAACAGTGCTCGCCGAATTTTAAAGGAGCGTCAGCACAGAGAGCGATATCGCCGATTTCTTCGGCGCGGGAGATATTTAAATCGCCTTGCGCCGATTCTTCCAGAAAGGAGCCGGTTCCGGCGGAACAGGCCTCGTTCATGGCGTAATCTATCGGCACCTTATTCTTCAGGAAAACATATTTGGCGTCCTGTCCGCCGATTTCGAAAATAGTATCGATTTCTTCGCGGTAAAAAGTGGTACCGACGGCGTGAGCGATGATTTCGTTGTAGACAGCCGGTGTTTCCAAAAAAACGCCGAGAATTTCACGCGAGGATCCGGTGGTCGAAGCAAGCGAGATGCTGATTTTTTCATCGCCGATATCTTCGCGGATTTGCTTTTTCATTTCGATAAGGCAGTTTTTTAGAGCATTCACCGGATCTCCGTGCGTGCGTCCGTAAAAAGAGGCGGTGATTTCGTTGGTTTCCATGTCGATTAGGCAGGCCTTAGTGGTGGTGGAGCCGCCGTCGACACCAAGAATGTATTCGCGCCCGGCAACGACTTTAGTTTTTTTAGAGGGGAGGTAAGTTACACGGCCCTGGGCGGTTTTTAGGCTTTTGAACCGCTTGAATTGAATGCGGCTGTTTTTGAACAGAGAGTCAAGAGGCGGCAGAATACTTCCTGCTGTTTCGGCGAGGAGCGCGGCGCCGTAAGCCTCAAAATAGGCTGCCTGTTCGGGAACGACAAATTCAATTTGCGGCATGCGCTCGCGGATGAAACGCAGAATAAACTGATTCTGCGTAACTCCGCCGACAAGCAGTACTTTCCCTTTGTCTATCCGGGCTCTTTTCAAAAAGTCAATGACTTTGATGGCCATGACGTCGCTGAGCGACAGCACGATGTCGCCTGTCGTGGCTTCACCTTTATTCAGACGGTGTGTGCAGTCGCTTTTCATGAATACCGAGCAGCGGGACGAAAGCTTGAGCACGCGGCAATCTTCCGGAAGACAGTGAACATCCCCGAGTTTCATGTCCATCCGGGCCAATTGTTGCTTAAAAAATTCTCCCGTGCCTGATGCACATTTGTTGCCGGAAAAACTGGTGATGATTTTTTTGTTTTTATCGATTGTGTAGACAACAAGGTCTTCACCGCCCAGAGAAACTAAAGCGTCCGCTTTGTGATTGATACTTTTTAATACTTTTTCTATGCACAGGGGCTCGATGGCGCTGTTAATATTCAACAAGTGCCTGCCTTCGGTGCCTGTGACCAATGCCTTGGTGTTAGGGGGCAGACTATGAGATAATAAAATCTTCTTTAGGGTGGAAATAAAATTGCCTTCGTGGGGCTCCACAGCGCTCCATAGAATATAATTATTTTCCAACATTGTTACTTTGATGTTGGAAGAACCGATATTAATTCCTAAATTGTGCATGCAAACCCCGCTTCTAAAAATTCACATGTTAGATATTACGATTAAACAGCAACGTCAAGAGTAAGAAAATGTTCTTAAAAAAATATAAAAAACAATACAAAATAAAGCAATTCAAAAAAAAGCTGATAACGTTTTGCTATCAGCTTTTTACCAGCGATTTTGGTAAACGATTTAATATATGTTTGACCTCATCAAACTGTAAAGAAACACATTTTGTCTGTTGATAAAAAACCGTTTTATCGATGCACTGTTGTAAAAATTACTCGACATTAATGAGCTTCTTCCTCCGCGCCAGCTATATACATCATGGCAAGGAGAACGAATACCAGCGTTTGAACCAGATAGACGAAAAGTTTTAACGCCATTATAGGCAAGGGAACAAGCATGGGAACGAGAAGAAGCAGGATAATCAATACAAGGTCTCCACCTTTTATGTTACCGAATAAACGGAAAGACAAAGATAGTGGCCGTGAGAGATGGCTGACGATTTCAATGGGAATCATTAGAGGCGCAAGCCAGATTACCGGGCCCATGAACTGCTTGAGGTATTTTAACCCGTGCGTTTTAACCCCGACTACGTGCGTGGAGAAAAAAACGACAATAGCCAGAGCGGCGGTGGTGTTGATATCCGAAGTAGGTGACTTAAACCCGGGAAATGCGCCAAAAAGGTTCGATAAAAATATGAAAAGGCCTAGTGTGGCGATAAGTGGAAAATATTTACGGCCTTTTTCTCCCATTATTTCATTGAGCAGTGCGTCAAAGCCGCCGATAATGACTTCCATAAAATTTTGGAATCGACCGGGATAAACCTGCAGGTTTCTTGAAGCCAAAAAGGCGGAGATGATTAAAATAACCGCCAAAAGCAGAGCATAAGCGACATGCGCGGGAATGTAAGGGTTTTCCAGAAAATAAATGGGATGCATACTTTATGAAATCTCCTCAATTAAATTTTTTTTTGAAAAAGTCAAAATTATCGTAAAGACGACGGTTAGAACAACCACGGAAAGACCGATGACCAAACCAATGATGTTTACAGTGCCGGTGGAAATTAAGAGATAGAGCACGATGGCACTTAGCACCAGCCGGATGAAATATCTGAGCACAATATTGGTTTTTATATTACCGCTTGTCCGGCTGAAAGCGTTACGCAGTGATTGTCCCATCCAGTAAAAGTTGACTATGCTGATAAATCCACCGATCAATACGCCCAAGGCGAATTTGAAAGTGCCGAAAATTAAAGACGGGATAAAAACAACAGCAAGAATTATCCAGTTGTAAATCTCAATTTTTTTTTGGAGAGGGTCTTTGGCGATGAGGTTCACTTTTTAAACTCTTTATTATTGGTTCATCATCAGTAAAATATCTTTTTATCAAGACATATAAGTTGCGGAAACCAGCCACGATACCGATTAATAGAAATATAAAGGTAAAAACACTGCCGGTATCGAATTTCCTGTCTAAGTAAACTCCTATCAGCAGGCACCCAAAAATCGCCAAAACCATTGCAATGCCAACGCTACTGGCATACGCTAATTGAATGGCGCTTTTTTTGAGTTCCTTATCCATTCAACTCGAAGCTCCTTAACATCCCTCTTAAGTAATGTCAATAAAAAAATGACCGACGTTCAGCTATTTTGTCGAATATCTGTTTTTTCTGAACCAATTGATTGTTTTGGTCAATCCCGTGATTAAATCAGTTTTTGCTTGAAAACCAAATTCTTTTGATGCTTTGGAAGTATCCAGCATCCTGCGTGGCTGACCGTCAGGTTTGGTTTTATCCCAGATGATAGTCCCTTTGAAGCCGCTTAAATTTACGATAAGTTCGGCCAGTTCTTTTATTGAGATTTCGAATCCTGCACCTATATTGACCGGATCACTTTTGTTATATTTTTCCGTGGCCAGAAAAATAGCTTCAGCCGCATCCTCCACATAGAAAAATTCTCGTGTTGCGGCGCCGGTTCCCCAAACTTCAATGGAAGCTTCTTTTTTATCAAGGGCGTCAAAGCATTTTTTTATCAATGCGGGAATCACATGTGAGGAACGCGGATCAAAATTATCGCCCGGTCCGTAAAGATTGACGGGAAGTAAAAATATGGAATTGAAACCATATTGCTGCCGGTAGGCCTGAGACTGCACGAGCATCATTTTTTTGGCTAGGCCATAAGGTGCGTTGGTTTCTTCAGGGTATCCCTTCCAGATATCTTCTTCTTTAAACGGCACCGGAGTGAATTTGGGATATGCGCAGATGGTGCCGAGAGCGACAAATTTTTCAATATTGCGCAAGCAGGCCTCATGCATTAATTGCGAGCCCATGATCAGATTGTCGTAAAAAAGTTCGGCCGGTTTTTCCTGGTTGAAGCCGATACCGCCGACCTTGGCGGCCAGGTGAATGACAATATCCGGTTTTTTTTCTTCATACATGCGCCGTATATCGTCTATATTTGTCAGGTTAAATTCAGGAAGATCAGCAACATCAATATTTCGACAGCCGTAATCGGTAAATTTTTTGAGCAAATGCTTACCTAAAAATCCTTTACCCCCGGTGACGATGATTCGTTTGTTTTTGAGCAAGTGAAAATCTCCCTGTTTTATTTACGATAGGCGTTCACTGTTGGTGCAGGTAAAACCGGCATCAACCAGAGTTTTTTCTTTTTTGGCAATTTCCATATCGGCGGCAATCATCATATTGATCAGTTCATCGAACGTTACTTTCGGTTGCCAGCCGAGTACTTTTTTTGCTTTGGAGGGGTCCCCAAGCAGAACATCCACTTCCGTGGGACGAAAGTAGCGAGGATCAACTTCGACGTATTTTTTGTAATCAAGATCGAGTTTGGCAAAAACCTTTTCGGCAAACTCACGTACAGAGTGAGTTTCACCGGTAGCAATCACAAAATCATCGGGCTTTTCCTGTTGCAACATCAACCACATTGCCTCGATGAAGTCACCGGCGTACCCCCAATCGCGCTTGGCTTCAAGGTTTCCCAGATAAAGTTTGTCTTTCAGCCCCATTTTAATTTGAGTGGCCGCACGTGTTATTTTTCTGGTTACAAAGGTTTCCCCCCGCCGCGGGGATTCATGGTTGAATAAAATTCCGTTGACGGCAAAGATGCCATAGGCGTCACGGTAGTTTTGCGCAACATGATAGGCGTATACTTTTGCTGCCGCGTAAGGACTTCTCGGATGAAAAGTTGTTTTTTCGTTTTGTGGTGGAGGTGCCGCGCCGAACATTTCGCTGGAAGAGGCTTGATAGAATTTTATTTTTAATCCGGTCTTGCGTATTGCTTCTAGGATTCTCAGTGTTCCTAGGCCTGTAATATCTCCGGTATACTCGGGCATATCAAAACTGACCCGCACGTGGCTTTGCGCGCCTAAGTGGTAAATTTCGTCGGGGATTATGGAATGGAGCAAATCCATTAGTTGGCCGGACACACTGAGATCGCCATAATGCAAAAATAGCCTTGTATTTGGCTCGTGGAAATCGCGATAAAGGTGATTGATGCGGTCCGTGTTAAAAGTGCTGGAGCGGCGTATCAGACCATGAACTTCATATCCCTTGCTTAACAGAAATTCGGCAAGGTATGAACCGTCCTGGCCAGTGATGCCGGTGAGAAAAGCCTTTTTCATTTTGCCTCCTGAAAAAAAATCATTGCCATCGCGATTTGCAGAAAAACATTACAGTAATGACAGAAGCTTGTCAATCGGCAGGTTATAGATGTTTCAGCGTATCCGTGCAGGCATCCAAGGTGTAAGCAATATCTTTTCGTGTGTGAGCGAAAGACAGAAATAAGGACTCGAATTGCGATGGCGCCAACCAGACACCCTTTTTTAACATGCCGTGAAAAAAGCGGGAAAAAAGCTTGATATCGGATTTTTGTGCGCTGACCAAATCATAAACCGGACCTTCTTGGAAAAAGATAGTAAACATGGAATGAAAGCGATTAATGCAAACAGGGATTCCTCTTTTTTCAAATAATTTTTTCATTTCGTCGCATAAATATTCACTTTTTTTATCCAATGCAGAGAAATTCGTTGCTTTTTCCTTGAGTATATGGAGCGTAGCCAATCCCGCATTCATGGCCAACGGATTACCGGAAAGAGTTCCTGCCTGATAAACATTTCCCGTCGGAGCGAGTCTATCCATTATTTCCTTCTTGCCGCCTAGTGCGCCCACGGGCAGACCCCCGCCGATTATTTTTCCTAAGCAGGTCAAATCCGGTTTGATTTGTATTAAATTTTGATAACCACCGAAATTGAAGCGAAACCCGGTAATTACTTCATCAAAAATCAAGAGGATTCTTTCTTTTGCCGTAAGTTCTCGAAGTTTCTCCAGAAAACCATCTCGTGGTGGAATTACCCCCATGTTGCCGGCAACCGCTTCCACAATAACAGCGGCAAGCTTTGAACTGTATTTTTTGATCATTTTTTTCAAAGATTCCAAATCGTTATAGGGGAGACTGAGCGTTAAATGAGCGGCCTCTTCAGGAATTCCCGGCGAGCCGGGGATGCCGAGAGTGACCACTCCTGAGCCGGCTTTGACTAGAAGAGAATCAGTATGTCCGTGATAACACCCATCGAATTTCGCCACCAGTTTTCTTCCTGTAAAACCGCGCGCGAGGCGAATAGCCGTCATTGTTGCTTCTGTTCCCGAACTAGTCATCCGCACAAGCTCAATGGAGGGGATTGCTTCGCAGATTAACTGCGCCATTCGCGTTTCTGCCACGGTGGGCGCGCCAAAACTGGTTCCACGTCGTGCCGACTCATTAATGGCGTTGATGATTTGAGGAACAGCGTGGCCGAGAATCATGGGCCCCCATGATAAAACGTAGTCAACGTATTTCTTGCCGTTAATATCGTAGATTTTAGAACCTTTTGCCCTGCGGACGAAGACGGGATTGCCGCCTACCGCGCGCCAGGCACGAACGGGGCTGTTTACGCCGCCGGCGACAAAACGATTGGCTTTCGCAAAGAAATCGTCATGATTATTTCGCATTAAAAATACTCCGGAGAAGTTTTTTTGTATTCCTGCAGGCTTTCCAGAATCAGAAAATCATCCACACCCGTGGCCTTCGACATGATGCGGGTCAGAGATGCAATGTTTTCGTTTTGGCTGTGGATCATCGTAAAAAGGTTATATTTATGTTTGAAACGGGGTTTTCTTTCATAGCAGTGGGAAACAAAAGGGAAGGAAGAAAAAATTTCGCCCGTTTTTTCTAATAATTTTGGAGGGACTGACCAAACAATCATGGCGTTTTTTTTGAAACCCGCTTTCTGGTGAACCAGAATTGCGCCGAATTTGCGTATCAATCCCCGTGAAATCATATTGTTAATTGTCTGAATTAATTCTGACTGCGTTATGTTTAATTTCTGCGCTAATTTTTCAAAAGGCCGGCTTACTATGTCAATGTCTTTCTGGATAAGTTGAGCCACTTTTTTTTCTATACCGCCTGTTTTTCGCATGTTCGTATTATTATCTTGAACGAGTGATAAAATCAATAATTGGATTTGATGTTAAATAATCCTTGACAATTGATATAACTGCGATTAAAAAATATAATGACTAAGAGTCAAAATGTCGTAAATGAAAAGAAAGGAGGTGAAAAAACTCAGGTTTTATAGTGGTTAAAATGATTAACTTAAGTTTAAGGAGAATAAAAATGAAAAAGAGTTTGTTTTACACAATGATGGCAGTAGTGTTGACAATTGTTTGCTCTCCCTTGGCCTACGCAGCTTCGGAAGAGGTGGCAACCGTAGATTATACAATGGCTATTGTGATTGGTCTTTCCGTTTTCGGCGCGGGCTTTGCGATCGCTTTAGGAACAATTGGCACCGGCTTAGGTATGGGTAATGGTCTGAACGGGGCAACCAACGCCGTGGGGAGAAACCCGGAAGCTCAGGGTAAAGTTCTTCTTACTATGATGGTTGGTCTGGCGATGATTGAATCGCTGGCCATTTACGCGCTGGTTGTGGCGCTGATTCTGCTTTATGCAAATCCGCTTTTGAAATATATCGGCGGCTAAGAGAAAATTGCTATAATAACAAAACGGGGAGGGGAAGCGTGCATCGACTTTCACTCCCTTTTTTTAAGGGGTCGCGTCAGAATAAGCTTGCAATGTTCACTGAGCTTGCCAGCGAAGCATGTGGGAGGGCTACTCATTATCAGTTACCTTGCCGCGCATAGCTTTTATTTCCGATCTTTTATGTTTTGCCGCAAGAATTTTTTCCTTTGTTTTTTTCCTTCGTTTTCTTTTTTGGCGGTGGATTTTTTCCCTGAGTTTCTTTTTTTCTTCCGCGAAACCTTTTTGCTGAGCTTCGATTTTATCCAGTAATAAACGTCGTGCCAGAAATCTGTTCAGTCCTTGTGAACGTTCTCGTTGGCATTTTACGGAAAGGCCGGTGGGGATATGCATCAGATGAACGCATGTTGAGCTTTTATTTACTTTCTGTCCACCTGGTCCGGAAGAACGGATGAAAGATTCCGCAAACTCACTTTCAGAAACGCCGAGATTTGCCATCCTCTCGGTTAGCGCTTTTATTTTTTCGGCGGATACGGGCATCTTAAAACAGTTGTTTTACGGGATTGAATAAATTTCTTCGTCAATAAGAGAAATCCAATTCTCCGCGAGGATTTTTCTTGCTTCCTCAGGCTTATCTACGCCCAGAATGACAATTGTTTCCTTGCCGATACGATTGATGGTTGTGTAGAGATAATGAATGTTGATATCGCCTTTTGCGAGCGGTTTCAATATAGCGTTCATGCCCCCCGTGTGCAGAGGTACTTCTGCGGCGAGCACCGGCGTGACTTCAAAGTTAAAATTAAAACTTTTTAATACCGCAGCGGCCCGGTCCGGGTCGTTGACTACTAGACGAACAGTACTGTCTTTGGCCGTGCTGGCTGCGGAAACCGCCTTGGTGCTGATGTCTTCCGAATCCAGAATATGAGTTAGCCGGGCAAATGAACCAGGCACATTGCCCAATAAAACGGAGATTTGCTTAACAGCCATAAAAGTATCCTTTTAAATATTTAGTTCTCCCAAAAATCGTAACCAGCGGTAAATGCGCGGCGGTTGATTTCCGCGGCGGATTTTTTTTTGCTGCCGAGAATTGTCTCCAGACTTTTTAAGTAAATTTCGGGAGTAACAATGTCCGTTTTTCTGATAAATGCTCCCATCATGATAATATTGGCTACGCGGCCGTTACCCATCTCCTGGGCCATATCCACGCAGGGAATGGTGAAAACAACCACGTCCGAGCGTTTTGGATTTTCTTTGATTATGGAAGAATTCAAAAAAAATGTTCCGCCGGAACTTATTTTATTCTGAAAAGTAAAGAGGGAAGGGGAATTCATCGCTACGAGATAATCAGGTTCCGAAGCAACCGGAGAGGCTATTTCCTCTTCGGCGATAGCCACGGTGCAATTAGCCGTTCCTCCTCTTACTTCCGCTCCGTAAGACGGAAGAAAAGTCACGTGATAGCCCTTGCTCATTGCGCTGTGCGCTAGGCTGTAGCCCATCATTAAAACGCCCTGACCGCCAAAACCGGAAAATACCGCCTTAATAGGCATACGTTATACGGCCTCCCTGTCCTTTTTTGTCGTTGTTGAATCATCCTTGAAAACACCCAGTGGAAATTCTTTACTCATAATCTCGTCGATCCACTTACAGGCGTCAACGGGACTCATTTTCCAATTTGTCGGACAAGGGGAGAGAATTTCCACCAAAGAAAAACCTAAGCCGTCCTTTTGACATTGAAATGCTTTTTTTATCGCTTTTTTTGTTTTATTTACCTGTGCCGGTGAAGTTAGTGTGCACCTCTGAGCGTAAACAACGCCTTTTAATTGAGAAAAGAGTTCGCAGACTTTTACGGGGTAACCGTCTAGGCTTTTATGTCTTCCTGCCGGTGTGGTGGTTGTTTTTTGTTCCAGCATCGTTGTCGGCGCCATTTGCCCGCCGGTCATTCCATAGACGGCGTTGTTAATAAAAATGACCGTTATGTTTTCGCCACGGTTGGCGGCGTGAAGACTTTCCGCGATACCGATGGCGGCAAGGTCTCCGTCTCCTTGATAAGAAAGAACAACGCGATCAGGTAAAACACGCTTTATTCCTGTAGCCATCGCGGGGCCTCTGCCGTGGGGAGCTTCAATCATGTCGACATCAAAATAATTGTAGGCCAAAACAGCGCAGCCTGCCGGAGGCACGCCGATGGTTACATCTCTTATTTCCATCTCGTCGATAACTTCCGCTATCAAACGATGCGCAATGCTGTGACCGCAGCCGGGGCAGTAGTGGAAAATATTTTCTTTCAGACTTTTGGGACGCTTAAATATTGTTTTTGTCATATTTTGTTTTCATTAATCTTTTTTATCGTAATAACGGGCGACAACATTGGCCAGTTCCGCAGGTGTGGGCACGGCACCGCCCGGACGGCCATGAAACCAGACAGTGGCATATCCTTGGAGTGCCAGCCGCACGTCTTCCAACATCTGTCCCGTGCTCATTTCAAAAACAAGGAAGTTTTTAATTTTTCGTGAAAGAGCGCGCAGTTGCAGCTCAGGGAATGGCCAAAGGGTGATCGGGCGGAAAAGCCCCACGTTAATTTTGTTGTGTTCGCGCAGACGTTTAATAGCTCCTTTGGCGATACGGGCGGCAGTGCCATAGGCTACAATCACCAGTTCGGATTTATCGATATTATGTTCTTCGTAACGGATTTCATTTTCGCCAATAACGCTATATTTACGTGCCAGTTTCCAGTTATGTTCTTCCATATCAATAGCGTCCAGAATAAGTCCGCGGATGAATTTGCTTTTGCCGTCACCCGCACCGCGAAGCATAAAATTTTCACTGTAGTTACGGGGTTTTGGTTTTTTAAATATAACCGGTTCCATCATTTGCCCCATCATGCCGTCGGCCAGAATCATCACCGGTGTGCGGTATTTGTCGGCGAGATCGAAGGCGTCCATCGTCAGGTCGGCCAGTTCCTGGCAGGTGGCCGGTCCGAAAACTATCGTGCGGTAATCTCCGTGACCGCCGCCGCGCGTCGCCTGAAAATAATCTCCCTGCGAGGGGCGGATATTTCCTAGTCCGGGACCGCCGCGCATAATGTTGACAATGACGCCGGGCAGTTCACAGGCGGCCATGGAAGAAATGCCTTCTTGTTTCAAGGAAATGCCGGGACCGGATGAGGATGTCATTACTCTTGCGCCGGCAGCGGAAGCTCCGGCAATCATATTTATCGCGGCGATTTCGCTTTCCGATTGAATGAAGATGCCGCCTTCAGCGTTACGCATATGCTCGGCCATATATTCGGTAAGCTCATTCTGCGGAGTGATCGGGTAGCCGGCATAAAAACGGCAGCCGGCGCGGATCGCCGCTTCGCCAATAATGCTGTTTCCCGACATCAAAAATTTATTCACGGTAAACCTCGATAGCTATATCCGGGCACATGGTGGCGCAAAGAGCACAACCGTTGCATTCTTTTTTCTCGTCAATGCAGACCGATCTATATCCATGAGCGTTATATTCTTTGCCGGGGATGATATGAGCGTTGGGGCAGACATGAATGCAGAGGTGACATTCTTTGCAGAGTTCTCTGTTTATTTTTATGAATCCTTTCAAAATAACACCTTTTAATCCGCCGTTATTGAAGAAGCGGCGAAAACTTTTTTGCGCAAAATGGGCGGAAAGTCAAGTGTTTTAACAGAGAATTCCTTTAACAAACCGTTAGAGTTTTATATCCTGCTAATTTGGAACCCCTCGAGTTTAACGGCAACCGCGCGGTGCAGAATCTCTATATTAATAACAAAAAGATCTTTTTCGGCATCTGCGCTAACTATTACGCCTTCAATTCCGGCAAAGGGGCCGTCGATAATGCGTGCCGCGTCTCCAACCTGAGGCAATTGAATATTGTAAATCTGAACATCCGTTTGGACGAAGCGGCGGATGGCATCAATTTTGTCGTCAGGTACGGGAATTGGTTCTGAATTATCTTTTTTGCCTAAAATGCGCACCACACCGAAAGTTTTCAGCACGGCCAACCTATTTTCACTGTTCAGGCACTGTATTTCCACGAAAAGATAGCCGGGGAAAAGGGGAATGATGATTTTCTTTTTACGGTCCTTACGTTTGCTCCACACCCGGACTGCAGGTAAAAACGTGGTGATTTTTTTTTGTACAAGACCTGTATTTACTTTATATTCATGGCGGCTTTTTGTATGTACAGCATACCAGGGCATGATGTTACCCGATAATTTATATTTTATGCAATCTGCTGTCGATTATAATATCCGAATTTCTATGCCATATTTTCCGTATGTATAAACGTTTTGCCTTATCCAAACGGCGGATGTTCAAATCACCAACGGCTTCTGTTCCTGTTCCCAGAATTTTTGGCGCAATCACCACGATCAGCCGCTGGGCCAGATTTTCTTTAAGCACAGAAGTGATTATTCGCGCGCCGCCCTCGATTAAAACGGAGGTGATGTTTCGCCCCGCAAGTTTTTTGAATAAATCTTTTAAGTCGACACGGCCTGTATTTGTCGCGCGACAGGTCAAAACAACGGCGCCGCTAGCGGCTATTTTTTTAAAAATGCTGTTGGTTGTTTTTTTTGTCGTGGCGATTAATGTTCCGGCCTTGTCCAGATTCTGTAAAACTTTTGCCCGGCGGGATATTATTAAATTGGCGTCGACGATGACGCGCACGGGGTTACGGCCGCGCACGTTTCTCACAGTAAGTTCTGGGTTGTCTTTCATAACAGTGTTGATGCCCACAAGTATCGCGTCATGTTGCGCCCGGAGTTTGTGTGTAAATACCAGCGATTTATTTGAACTAATCCATTTGGAGTCACCGGTGGCGGTGGCAATGCGTCCGTCAATAGTCTGCGCGTATTTCAGTGTAATGAAAGGCAGACCTGTTTCCATGTAGTGGAAAAAAATTTCGTTGAGCAAGCGGCATTCATTTTCCATAACGCCGCTTTTAACTTCAATGCCGCTTGCCCGCAGGAGATTTATTCCCCGGCAGGAAACGAGCGGATTAGTGTCAATGGAGCCGACGACAACGCGGGCAATTTTATTTTTAATAATGATCTCCGTGCAGGGGGGCGTCTGCCCGTGGTGGCAGCAAGGCTCCAGCGTTACATAAAGAGTTGCTCCCGCAGAGTTGCTCCCGGCATTTCTGATGGCGTTAACTTCCGCGTGTTCTGTACCACAATAGCGATGGTAGCCCTGACCAATAATCCGATTATTTTTCACCAGTATAGCGCCGACCATGGGGTTAGGACTGGTATACCCTTGTCCTTTGCGTGCCAGCCTGAGCGCCAGCTTCATGTAATACTCGTCATTCATGTAAAAATAATTACCTTATTATTCACACGGATGCAAAGAATTTTATTGTTTATATATTTTCGGATATGATATGTAAAAAAAATTACGTTGAAAATTAAAATCATATAAGGAGTAACAATGAAAGGAATAGTTCTTGCCGGCGGTCTGGGCAGCCGGCTTTACCCATTGACCAAGGTAACCAATAAACATTTGCTCCCCGTTTATAATGAACCGATGATTTATTACCCCATTCGCATTTTGGTGAATGCGGGAATCAACGAAATATTGATTGTTACGGGCGGGAATAATGCGGGTGATTTTTTACGCCTTCTGGAAAACGGTAAGGATTTCGGTTTAAAGCATATCAACTATACATATCAGCAGGGGGAAGGCGGTATCGCCGCGGCGTTGAGTTTGGCGGAGCATTTTGCCGATAATGACAAAATTGTCGTGGTGCTTGGCGACAATATAATCGAAAAAAATATCAAGGCGGCGGTGGATAAGTTTCGCGCGCAAAAAGAGGGAGCGCGCATATTGCTCAAAGAGGTGACGGACCCGCAGAGATTTGGCGTGCCTGTTTTTGAAGGCAAGAAAATTATCCGCATTGAGGAAAAACCCAAGCATCCTGCTTCCAATTACGCGGTAATCGGCATTTACATGTATGATTGGCGTGTTTTTGAATTTATTAAATCGCTTAAGCCTTCGCAAAGAGGGGAGTTAGAAATCACCGATGTGAACAATTTTTATATTGCGGAAAATAAAATGGAATGGGATGTGCTGGAAGGCTGGTGGTCGGACGCTGGCACATTCGAGTCATTGCAAACAGCAGGTCAGATGGTAGCAAAAACAGGAGCAAATAAATTATGATTGACGGTGTGTTAGTAAAAAAACTTAAAGTAATACCTGACGAACGGGGTAGGTTGATGGAAATATTACGTGCCGATGACAATGCCTTCGAAAAGTTTGGCCAAGTTTACATGACGACGGCTTACCCCGGCGTAGTGAAAGGCTGGCATTATCATAAAAAACAAGCTGATAACATGGCAGTGGTCAGAGGAATGATGAAAATAGTTCTATATGACGGCCGCGAACAATCGCCCACATTTGGCGAAATAAATGAAATATTTGCCGGCAATCATAATCCCGTTTTAGTGCATATTCCGCCGCTGGTGTGTCACGGGTTTAAATGTATTTCTGAAGAGGAAGCGGTAGTCGTCAATGTGCCAACAGAAATGTACAACTATGAAACACCTGATGAGTTCCGCCTGCCCGCGCACGGTGGTGAAGTTCCTTATGACTGGACAAGGAAAGATGGCTGAAGCAATCAATTTTCTGACCAAATCGCATTCTTGACTTTGGCGAGAAATGTTGTAGAATAATAACAAGATATCGAAAAGAGGCAAACCGTTTGAAAGATCGAGGCGCAAAGTTACTGGCCTAAGTCTTGTAGATGTGGGATAGGGCGGCAGAACTGCCGATAGCACTGTGAAGTCCACTTCTCTTCTGTTCTATCCCTGAAAATATGAAATGGCAGGAATTGACGATGATCTTTTGGAATGTTTTTGCTTTTATTTTCGGCGCTGCCATAGGCAGCTTTCTCAATGTCTGCATTTATCGCTTGCCGGATAAAGAGTCGATTATTAAACCTCTTTCCCGTTGCCCCCATTGTAAAAACCTTATACGTTTTTATGACAATATACCAATAATCAGTTTTCTCATCTTGAAAGGTAAGTGCCGGGATTGTGGTGGAAAAATTTCTTGGCGCTATCCCTTGGTGGAATTAATCACGGGAGTGTTTTCTCTGCTGTTGTTCTTAAAATTTGGTATGAGCCTGCAGTTTTTGGCGGTTTTTGCTTTTACGGCTGTACTGATTGTAATTACGTTTATCGATCTGGACCATCAGATTATTCCCGATGTTCTGACCTTGCCGGGGATTCCGATTTTTTTGCTGGCGGGTATTTTTATCATGAAAGTTCCCTGGCAGGAAACGCTCATCGGTCTATTAGTCGGCGGCGGTGTGCTGTTTATTATCGCTTTTGTTTATGAAGCAATCACCAAGCGTGAAGGAATGGGCGGGGGAGACATTAAACTTCTCGGTATGATTGGCGGTTTTTTTGGCTGGAAATCTCTTATATTTATTTTGTTGTTCAGCTCTTTCGCCGGTGCTATTGTGGGCATCACGGTAATGATTATTAAAAAGCAGGATTTAAAATATGCCGTTCCTTTTGGCCCTTTTTTGGCGGCAGCGGCTGTGGCTTATGCGTTCTGGGGTGATTTGTTCGTCAATCTTTTATTCTACCGTTATTGAAGGTAAGTACGATGTTTTTAAGAACGAAAACGCAAAAGAAACCTTCCGGTTTTACCATAATAGAGATTGTAGTTGTCATCGTCATTATAGCTGTCATGGCCGCTATTGCGGCGCCGAATCTGCGCAAATACATGATTCAGAGAAGGTTAAACGGAGCGGCGCGGCAAGTTATGTCTGATCTTATGTTGGCCAGAATGCAGGCCGTATCCAAGAATAATGATTTTAAGATTACCTTTGAGGGTAATAGCTATACAATATTAGATGATAAAGACAATGACCATGTTGCTGATGCAGGTGAGGCAACGGTAACGAAAAATATTCAAACAAATTATCATGATGTGTCTTTGAGTGTTACAAATACGCCTATTTATTTTAAACCCAGGGGTACGGCTTCTGAGGGTACAGCTATTACATTAACCAATCCTGCAGGTTCAAAGACCTTAACCGTGAGCATTACGGGGCGCGTTAAGAAGGATTAAGTAAGCAGGATAAACTTGGGAAGGCGCCATGAAACCAAAATTTGATTTAAAAAAAACCGTGGTTAAATTTTTCCGTATTCCTCAGGGATTCACTTTGGCGGAGGTTCTTATCGCGTTGTTGATCCTGACCACGGCATTGTTTGCTATAATGTCCACGACAAGCATGCTTGTTAAAGAAAACGCTCTGAATAAAATGAGAACAACGGCAACAACTTTGGCCAAAGACAAAATGGAATCATTAAAAACCGACGGAAGTGTCGCTGACGGATCGGATTCTGTGACTATGGATTCTATTGTTTATACGAGGGCGTGGGATATAACAGAGGATTCTCCAACAACGGGCATGAAAACCATCACCGTAACTGTAACGTGGTCGTTTATGGGAAAAAGCAAGTCTGTTTCATTAAGCACGCTTGTGAGCTAGCGTATTTTCGATTGATGGGATGGATTTATGAACGAATATTACTGCAAAGAAAAATATTCCTTGACTGAGTTAAGGATTTTTGGCGGCGCTGGTGGCTTTTCTCTGGTTGAACTGATTGTCGCTATGGTCGCCGGACTTATTATTATCGGCGCGGCGTATAGCATATTTCTCGGACAAGAAAGAATAATGAGCAAACAGGACAAAATTGTGGAGATGCAGCAGAATGTCAGAGCGGCAATGGATATGCTGAGCCGTGAAGTAATGATGGCGGGGTACGCAAAGTCGAACGGGATTCCGTATAGCTCCTCACAGCTTCAGATTATGGCTGATTTGAATGAAGACGGTGACGTAACCGATGCTCATGAAAATATTATTTATACTTATGACGCCGGGGGGAAAAGGATTAACAGAAATACTGGCGGCGGGGCGCAACCTTTTGCGGAAAACATAACTGCATTTACATTCCAATATTTGGATGAAAACGGCTCCGGAACAACGACAACTGATGATATCAGGGGGGTAAGGTTGACTATTACCGGCAGGACATCGGCTCCGGTGAATGGTCAATACCCAACGTATACTTTACGTGCCGATGTCTATGCGAGAAACCTTGCATATTTGCAATAGTGATTGAGGAGGTAGGCAATGTTGGCAAATAAGAGAATGTTTTTCCAAGACGAAAAAGGCGTGGTTCTTCTTATCGGGTTGTTGGTTCTTTTAGCGTTGACATTACTTAGTCTTACAGCTTTTCTGGCAACAACGACCGATTTGAAAATCACATCAAATTATAAAACAGGCGAAGCGGCGTTTTATGTTGCCGAAGCGGGAATCGAGGAAGCCCGTACCCGCCTCCGGAGCAATGCTGCGGAAGCCATTAAAATTACAGATGATTCACCTACGAGCGCAGACTGGCAGTACTATATTGGAACATCAGACAACGTCACTACTTTTTTTAATTATAACGGCGCCAACAGAGTAAGCAGTATTCAAGCCGCTCTGGACTATACTGTTCGTATTAAACACGCGACTAATGCCGCAGGTGAAATTTTGTATTATGGAGATTCGGATGGCGACGGTATAGATGAAAAAAATACTGTTGTAGGAGAAAATATTTATGAGGTAACAAGTCTCGGCAGATCGGGCGCTTCCCAGAAAACAGTTGTAATGGAAATTTGTCGTGTGCCGCTTCCCAATATCCAAAGTGCTGTGTATGTTGAAGCAAATACAGAAATAAAGGGAAACGCCACTGTCTCGGGAAACGATGCTTGCGGGGAAGGAAGCTTACCGGCGATAGTGGCGCCATCAGAGGATATACAAATTACTACGCGAGGTAGCGCTAATGTGGAAGGGGAGGACCCTCCGATACGATATGACGGTACGGATATAAATATCGAGACGATGATCGATAAATTTAAATACCTCGCTTTTTCTGAGCATAAATATGACTACACCTATGATATAAATATAACATCATGGAATCGACCGTCTAATGAAGTTTTTTATTTTAACATGCACGGAAATGATTTGAAGATTACCGCCCAAACAACCGGGTCTGGTATTTTGTTGGTTGAGGGTGATTTGGAGCTGGCCGGCAGATTCACGTGGGATGGTATAGTAATTGTTACCGATTCTGTGAGGTTTACCGGTGGCGGAACAATAAACGGCGCTTTGATTGCCGGGAATCACGTTGACGCCGACGTTGAAATTATCATAACCGGTAACCCCGGCGTTTATTACTGCAGTTCGGCCATAGAAGACGCGACGAAAAACAGAAAATTGATGAAATTGAGTTGGAAGGAAGCAGGGATATAGCTGGGTGGAATTATTCCTGGTGCCACCAGTTTTCCGGCGCCTTTCCGTTGGTTTTTTTCTTTACTTCGTCTATCAGGGCGTAGATGTCGTTTGAAATTGACCTCATTTCTTCGTAGGCCATTTCCTTTGCCTCTTTGTCGGGTGCTTCTTTTATTTTTTTCAGTGATTCGTCGAGCTTCCCTCGTAGCTCTTTCATTTTAGTCCGGTACTCTTTTAGATCAACTGTTTTTTCTCCCCCCGAGGCAGGAGGTATAATTTTTGTTTCTTTTTCTGGTACTGATTTGTTTTCGGTGCCGGCTGTTGGGGAGTGAACAACTTCATATTCATCCGCATTAATCTTGGATTTTTCGATTTTTTCCACTGTGTCCTTGTCTACGCCTATAGTGCCGCCGCTGACAAGAAATTTAATTTGACCGTTTTCTTCCCAGTATTTGGAGGTGACAAACTTTCCGCCGTCTTTCAAATGAATGGTGTAGGAAGCGTTACCGATAAGCGGAAATACGAGAAAAGAAATCACAATTAATGCCGTCGGAATTATTTTTTTCATCGCTGGCATCCATAAAAAAATGTTTGGTAAGATATAGAAAAGACCTTTAATAATGTCAAACAAATATTTCAGAAACCTCTTGACATGGCGCTGATATATTTATAATGTTTTTCCACAATAAACATAGGAAGTATTTATGGGTTCGGAAAAAAAATATTGCGCGATTTGTGCCTGGCGTGTGGGCTGTCAGAAAAGGTTCAGTGTTCCTACCGATTCTCAAGGCCAGGTGCGTTGCCCTGATTATTCCCGGGATTTGTCTATTAAAGACAATGATATTGAAGAAGCCGTAAAAAAAGATCAGCAGGCGTAAAAAATATATTATATATTGCCTTGGTCATTCTTTAGTAAATGAATTTGCCAATGCGGTCGTTTTCCTCGAAGAAAATGGCTAAATGTACGCGTTGAAACTCATCGTCCCACTTGCGGAGTATTTTGCCCTCAATTTCCATATCTCCGCTGTCGAAAATAAGTTTCAAATTAACCTTTGTTCCTATTTTTAATTCTATGTCGGATTCGTAAAGAATTATATGTGCGCCGTTGCTAGAAATGTCTATAACCTGACTTTCTTTTTTCTGGCACTTGACGCGGATATGCGGTAAAGTATCTTTGTCGATTCTCGGCTTGTTTCTCAGTTCGTGGGGCTTAGGATTTTTTAATTTTTGCAGAATAATGCTTCCCTCGGTGGTGAGCCCCTTAATTTTTGCTTCAAAACTATAACGCCGGTGTGTTTTTGTATTATCGGCACTGTATGTTACAAGAACATTTTCATTCAAACAATGTTCATCAATCAATGGTTCAATTTGCTCAACTGCGAAATGACTGTGTGGTAATATTTGCTGAAAACGGTAGCGAAGTATAAACTTTTCTCCCCGGTGTAAATATATTTCCTGTTGTGGTTTAATATTAAAGCGCATGGTTGATATTTTTAGAATTTGATTCTTCTTGATTAAGAATTAGCGTTTCAGCGCTTCATTAATATTTTCCGGGCAGAAAAAAGCTTTGTTTTATTGTGGGGCAGGTGGTTTTTAGCCTGCAAAGTATGATGTGTCAAAAGTCATTTTCCAAACAAAAACAAAGCAACCATTATCTGCCATAGTTGTTGTAAAAATTTAGCGGAAAGAACTCGCTGTGTCAAGGCTTTTTCCTCAGCCATAATGGCCTCGCTCTGTTTTCTTTATGCTTGATTAAGTTGTAAAAATGTAATAGGAGAGCGCCCATTGTATTATGCGTCAATAAGGAGTGGAAAAATGTCCAAGAAAGAGAATGAAGAAATATTAGAGCTGGATAAACGCGTCATTTCCCGTCGCATGCTTGCCGGCGAATTATCGGGAAAGGATCTGCAAACTGCTTTGGAAAAGCTTCCTGATGTTGGGGATAACGTCGAAGAAATTTCCTTAGAAGAAAACGAAATAAAATAAATATGTTGATTGACTCTCACTCCCATCTGGAAATGGAGCAGTTCGATAATGACCGCCAAGAAGTTATCGAACGCGCTTGCCTTGCCGGAGTTGAATACATAATAACTGTGGGAACAAATCCAGCGTTCGGTAAAAAGGCGATATCTATCGCCAAGCAGTATAAAAACATTTTCGTAAGCGTTGGGATTCATCCTCATGAGGCGGCAACAGCCGACGATAAAAGTTTAGCTCAGATGGCAGAGCTCGCGTGTCAGCCTGAAGTTGTCGCCTACGGGGAAATAGGGCTGGACTTTTTTCGTAATCTGTCTCCGCGCGAAAAGCAAATTGAAGTTTTTTCCCGGCAACTGGAGATAGCGCGCGATTTGAGTCTGCCGGTGGTGATTCACGACCGTGATGCCCACGAACAGGTTTTACAGCTGGTGGGATCATCGGGCGTGCAACGGGGAGTTTTTCATTGTTTTTCTGGAGATTATGCATTGGCCCAGAAATGCTTGGATTTGGGTTTTTATCTTTCCATCCCCGGAACTGTGACTTTCGATAAAGCGGTGAAAATAAGTGATGTTGTAAAAAAGGTTCCACTGGAATTTTTGCTTTTGGAGACAGATTGTCCCTTTTTGACACCTGTGCCTTACCGTGGCCGGCGCAATGAACCGTCTTTTATTATTCATACGGCAAAAAAAGTTGCCCAAATCAAATCTCTTCGCTGGGAAGATGTTGCCGATACCACTACCCGCAACGCCTTGAATCTTTTCCGTCTGAAAAAATGAACGCTTCAAATAGCTGTGCACTTTTCTGTAAAAGCTGATAATATTTAATTCATGATACAAAAAGCTGAGAAGTCTTCGAGGAAAGCGGTGATTTTGCTTAGTGGCGGCATCGATTCGGCCACGACGTTGGCTTTCGCTAAAAAAATGGATATGGAAACATACGCGTTGAGTTTCCGTTACGGGCAGCGCCATGCTGTTGAATTGGAGGCGACAAAGCGCATTGCCCAGCATTTCAACTGTTTTGAACATCTTATTACGGATATTGATTTACGTATAATCGGAGGGTCGGCGCTTACAGCAGAAATTGATGTCCCGAAAAAACGGGATTTGCATGATTTATTCAAAAAAATACCGGTAACATACGTGCCTGCGCGTAATGCGATATTTTTGTCCTACGCGCTGGCTTGGGCGGAGGTTATTGGCTCAACAGATATCTTTATCGGTGTCAATGCGGTAGATTTTAGCGGTTATCCTGATTGCAGACCGGAATTCATCAAAGCTTTTGAAAACATGGCTAATTGGGCAACTAAAGCGTCTGTGGAAGAAGGTAAAAGGGTGAAAATCCACGCGCCCCTGATTGCAATGAGCAAGGCTCAGATTATTCAGAAAGGAATTTCTTTAGGTGTTGATTATAGCCTTACGCATAGTTGCTATGATCCCTCGGCTGAAGGTCTGGCTTGTGGCGAATGTGATTCATGTCTCTTACGGCTGGCCGGATTTCGCACAGCAGGAATAAAAGATCCGATTCAATATAAATGATGGGGGAGGCCTTTGGGTTATAGAATTAAAGAGATATTTTATTCTCTTCAGGGTGAAGGTTATCACAGCGGGAGATCCGCTGTTTTCTGCCGTTTTTCGGGTTGCAACCTGTGGTCGGGGAAAGAATCTGATCGCCATAAAGCAATCTGTAAATTTTGCGACACGGATTTTTTGGGGACGGACGGACAGGGAGGGGGAGAGTACAGAGATGCAGGCGAACTCGCGAACAAAATAGCGGCAATGTGGCCTGATGGAGAAAATATCGGATCTCCGTTTGTTGTCTGCACAGGCGGCGAACCTCTATTACAGATGGATGAAAAACTGATTGAGGCTTTACATGAAAAGAAAATGACGATTGCCGTGGAAACAAACGGCACAATTGCCGCACCGGCAGGAATCGATTGGATTTGTGTAAGTCCCAAGGCCGGAATCAGTCTGGCACAGTGTCACGGGCATGAGTTAAAGCTTGTTTATCCGCAGCCGGGAGCAGAACCGGGAAAATACGACCATCTTGATTTTGACTATTTTTTCCTGCAGCCGATGGATGGAAACAATCGCAATGAAAACATGCAGAAAGCCATTGATTATGTCCTGCATCATCCGCACTGGAGAATAAGTTTGCAACTGCAGAAAATTATGCACGTAATTTAAAATATGCAGGATTTTTAAAAACCCACTCGTTATTAATTGCTCTCCTCACCTGAAAATAATATAATTTCCTCATAAGCTAACCTTGAGTTTTTAAAATAACCCAGAGGGAAAGCAGAAAATGGATTTTGTTTCCAAACCGAAACAAACGCTTTCCGTTGTCGACGCGGTAAGTATCATTGTGGGAATGGTTGTGGGGGTGGGTATTTTTAAAACCCCTTCCATTGTCGCCTCGAGCGTAAATAGCGAAGAAATGCTAATTTTGCTCTGGCTGTTGGGCGGCGTAGCTTCGTTTATCGGCGCTTTGTGTTATGCGGAACTGGCCTCAGCGCATCCTCATGCGGGTGGGGATTATCATTACTTACGGAAAGCTTTTGGAAACATCCCCTCTTTTTTATATGCGTGGGCGCGTATAACGGTCATTCAAACCGGTTCCATTGCCATGGTTGGTTTTATCATTGGCGATTATGCTTCGGAAATGATGTCTTTGGGTCCTTATTCCGCGTCACTATACGCGGCTTTTAGTATCATTTTGCTTACTTTTGTGAATATTGCCGGTATAAAGCAGGGTAAATGGACGCAAAAAATATTCGTTGTCTTAATTATGATTGGTTTGTTTATTGTTATGGTTATCGGATTTTTTATTGGTGCGCCGCAGGAAGTAGGGCGCACGGAAAGAATCATATCGGGAACAGCATGGGGAAAGGCGATGATATTTGTTTTGTTGACATATGGGGGGTGGAACGAAGCCTCATTTCTTTCTGCGGAAATGCGCTCTGTCCGCCGCAATATGGTGAGAGTCCTTATTTACAGTATCGGAATAGTCATGTTAATTTATTTGCTGATTAATATGGCTCTTTTAAGAATTCTTGGGGTAAGCGGTATGGCCACATCTGGTGCCGTTATGGCTGATTTGATGTATAGTACGTTTGGATTACAAGGGACGCGGTTTATCAGCCTGCTTATCCTGCTGGCGGCGTTGAGTACGCTTAATGCCGCGATTATCACCGGAGCAAGGACAAGTTATGCTTTAGGCCGGGACTATTCCTTGCTGAATATTTTTGGCCGCTGGGAGGGGAAAAGAAATACACCGGTTAACGCTCTTTTGTTCCAAGGATGTATCGCTCTTTTGCTGGTTATATTAGGTGCCGGCACCCGTGATGGTTTTGTGACGATGGTTGAATATACCGCTCCCGTTTTCTGGCTCTTTTCGCTGATGGTAGGCACGTCAATATTTATTTTACGTTATAAGAAGCCGGTGATTTCCCGACCATTTAGTGTACCTTTTTATCCTTTTACGCCGTTTTTCTTCTGCAGTGTATGCGCTTTCATGCTTTATTCCAGTCTGATGTATACCGGCAGAGGATCACTTATCGGGATCGGAGTGTTAATAACCGGAATTCCTTTTATGATTATGAACAGAATGTGTATAAAAGATGAAACTAAAGAATTAAGATAAGAGGTAAAGAGTGAAATATATGAAGGTCAGAAAACAAATTTTTATGAAACTTATCTTTTCGACGGGTGTTATTTTGCTTGCCTCATTGGTATGTGCGCAAGACCGGCCGCCGAAAAAACCGGATGTTCATTTTGTTCCGACGCCACCGGAGGTCGTGGAAGTAATGCTCAGACTTGCTGATGTAAATGAAAATGATGTTGTGTATGACTTGGGCTGCGGCGATGGGCGCATTGTTATTGCTGCAGCGAAAAAAGCAGGAGCGAGAGGATATGGCGTCGACATTGATCCGGAGATGATCAAGAAATCTCATGAAAATGTTGAAAAAGAAGGGGTAAGGCATCTGGTACTCATTGAAGAAAGGGACATTTTTGAAATTGATTTACGCGGCGCGACTGTCATCATGTTGTATCTACTGCCGGAGCTCAACAGACGTCTGATTCCACAGCTTGATAGATTAAAACCGGGGGTACGCATCGTTTCTCACGAATTTGATATGGAAGGCATTATTCCGGATGTCGAAGCAACGGTGTACCGTTATGCCGAAAACGAAAGTAAGGTTTATCTCTGGACTACTCCGTTGAGAAAGCGTACGACGACAAAAAAACCTTGACAAATATTTTGAGTATGATTGCGCGGCTTCATGTCGGGGAAAAGATTATGATGAAAAAAATATTTTTATGCATTTTGATGGTTTTGTGCGGTCTGCTCGTCTTCTCATTGGCTTCAAGCTGTTGCGCCCGTACACTGTCGGAAAATGAATATTTGTCTTTAAGAAAAAAAATGGTTGACGAACAGATTGAGGCAAGGGGGATAAAAGACAAAAATGTTCTTGAGGCGATGAGAAAAGTTGAACGGCACAGGTTTGTTCCGAAGGATATTTGTCATTTAGCTTACGGCGATCATCCTTTGCCAATAGGTGAAGGGCAAACTATTTCTCAACCATATATTGTTGCTCTAATGACGGAAGTTATTAGACCGAACAGGAGCATGCGGGTTTTGGAAATAGGGACTGGTTCTGGCTATCAGGCCGCCGTCTTGGCTGAGTTATGTGATGATGTATATACTATTGAGATTATTGAAAAACTCGGTATACAAGCGCAAAAGATTTTATCGGAGCTTTATAAAAACGTACACGTAAAAATTGGTGATGGATATAAAGGCTGGCCGGAGGCGGCGCCCTTTGATGCCATTATTGTCACCTGCGCACCTGCCAGTGTTCCTCAGCCACTGGCGGATCAGCTCAAGGAAGAAGGCAAAATGGTGATTCCTGTAGGAAAAGCGGGAGTGCAGCATCTTGTGATATTGACGAAGACAAAAGGTCGGCTTATTGCGCGCGAGATTCTTCCGGTTCGATTCGTGCCCATGGTGAACAGCAAAGGGGAAAAATATTAGCATCCTTATAATCTTGCAAATGGCAAATTATGAAGCATAATAAAAACGAATCTTACAAATGTTTATCGTTGCAGCGTTTTAGATAGGCAAAATAACTGGCGCTGTATTTTAAAAACAGCAATGGACAAAGACGGAAAGATGCTTTAAAACATGCTCAAATGGCATGCAAAATGAAGAAACTATGGTGCAAGGGATATGACAATGCAAATGTTGAAGCTTTTCCTTCCCGAGATTAAGGAATTGTTTGCCCAGAAAAACTGGCTGGAGCTGAAAGAGTTGCTTTTAGAGATTCCGCCGCCGGATATTTCTGACTTGATTACGGAGATAGATGAATCGCAGCGTATCGTAATTTTGCGGCTGCTGCCGAAAAATATACTTGCCGAGGTATTTTCCTATCTTGATGCAAAACTGAAGCAGGATGTTCTCAAGTCTATTACTGAAGATGAAACCCGAGCGATTTTGGCGGGTATGCCACCTGATGACCGGACGGAATTTCTCGAAGAATTACCCGGTCAGGCCATTCAGAAAATGGTAACGCTGCTATCATCAGAGGACCGAAAAGAGGCTTTGCAGTTACTGGGCTATCCGGAAGAAAGTGTCGGTCGTCTTATGACGCCCGATTATGTGGCGGTACGACCGGAATGGACGGTGGAAGAAGCCTTGTCTCACATCAGACAGAAAGGCTTGGACAGCGAGACGACAAATGTAATTTACGTGACTGACAGATGGTGGCGTCTTATAGGCGTGCTGGGCTTGCGAAGGCTTATCCTGGCCAATCCCAGTGATAAGGTCGAGGAAATTATGGATACATCCGTGGTTAGCGTTTCTGCCTTCGAGGATCGAGAAAAAGCTGTTCAGCTCATTAAACGGTATGATGTTGTAGCTTTGCCTGTACTGGATGCCAACGGAATTCTCTTGGGTATTATCACTATTGACGATTTATTCGATGTTGCCGATGAGGAAGTGACGGAGGATTTCCAAAAATCCGCCGCTATTAATCCCTTGAAAACCAGTTATCGTGAATCATCGGCATTATCCCTATACGTCAACAGAGTTATCTGGCTGGCTGTTCTTCTATTTATCAGTGTTATTACCACGGGCATCATTTCCGCACAGACGGATATTTTGACATCCGCCATTGCCTTGGCTTTTTTCATCCCTCTTCTGATTGGAACCGGAGGCAATACGGGAAATCAATCCGCCACGCTGATGATTCGCGCTTTGGCTACGGGTGATATTCGCGAAGGGCAATGGGTGTGGGCCTTTTTAAGAGAAATTGGCATCGGTGTGCTTTTGGGAACAACTATGGGTTTAGCCAGTTGGGTGCTGGGGCTTTATAAAGGCGGATATCAAATTGCCATGATTGTTTCCATTTCCATGGTGGCCATTGTTATGATTTCCAGTCTTATTGGCATAGTTCTGCCTTTGATTTTGCAAAGGCTGCGTGTTGATCCTGCGGTAGCCAGCAATCCTTTGATTGCCTCTGTAATGGACATTCTCGGATTGTTGATTTATTTTTTCGTGGCAGCATTGGTTCTGAGAGATTTGTAAATAATATTTTGTAAATGCTTTTATATAACAGGAAACAGAAAAGGTGAATGGTGACGGTTAATGTTGTTCCAGGAAAAATTCCGGTTATTTTAATTTACAATATCAATCCGGAATGGTCTGAAGAAGAAAAAAAAGAGGCGGTGTGTGCATCTGAACAGTTGGGGCAGGCGCTCAAGGAAGTTGGGCATCGCACTATTTGTTTGCCTATTGAGAACGTCGATCTTGAAAATAGATTATCCAAATTCGATCCTTATGAATATATCGTTTTTAACTGGTGTGAAATTTTGCCCGGAATTATTCATAGCGAATGGATGGTGGCGGAGAAACTGGAAAAGTTAGGTTTTATTTTTACCGGTGCTGATTCCCAAAAACTGCTTTTGTCTCAAGACAAGAATCGTGTAAAAGAAATGCTAAGGCAGTCCGGTATTCCTACACCGGAATGGGCCTTATTTACGCAGCCAACAGATTGTCGTTGGGAAAAATATCCTGCCATTATTAAACCTGTTAATGAACACTGTTCTGAAGGAATTGATGCCGATTCCGTCGTGTTATCACCTGAGGAAGCGCGGGCAAGGATTGATGGTATACTCGAAAAATATCAACAGCCGGTTTTGATGGAAGATTTTGTTGACGGTCGCGAATTTCATGTTGCTGTTTGGGGAAACGAAAAGTTGGAAGTTCTTCCTGCCGTAGAAATGGATTTTTCATATTTCAAAAATGTCAAGGAGCGTCTGTGCAGTTATGAAGCCAAATTTATAGCGGGTAGTAAGCATTACGAAAAAATTGAAACATTGGTACCGGCGCCGTTGAGCAAAAAAGAGTTAAATATGTTGAACAAAGTATGTGAAGATGCTTATAGCGTAACAGGCTGTCGAGATTATGCCCGTTTTGATGTTCGCCTCCGAAACGGTATTTTTTACATTCTCGATGTAAATCACAATGCGGACATAAGCTTGGATGCCAGCATGGCCTGTGCAGCACAGGCCGCTGGCCTGAGTTATGGAGAAATGGTAAGCAATATTGTTTGCCTTGCGGCGAAACGCCATAGCGTTTGGGGGAAAATCACATAAATAAAAGTATCCCCTTATCATAAAAAACAAAAAAGCAGATGGGAACATTAATTAACCTTATTTAACCTTGACACGCTAAGGGGAATGGTGGTATTGACTGCAGCGCTTTAGTTCTTTGTCGGGGCGTGGCGCAGTCTGGTAGCGTATCTGAATGGGGTTCAGAGGGTCGGAGGTTCAAATCCTCTCGCCCCGACCAATTTAAACTTTTTTCAAAATCAGGATTGTTTTGTTGCTCGCTCGCCCCGCCTTCGGCGGGTCTCGCTTCGCAAAAAGCCCTGTATTTCGGAATTAAATCGTAAGGGCGGACAAATTCAATTTCAGTTTTTCGGGAAAGCAAACGGCGGTTCGTTCCAATTTTTTCCGCCAATGATTTTATTTCGTAAAAATCATTGGACAAAGCAAGTTTTTCGGCGTGGTAAGCGATATTTATCCAATTTCTCAAAGGTTCAATCCAATTGTTTCCCTTTCGCCCAAAATCAGACTTTCTTTTGTTAAGGTCTGTTTTTGTTTTGATAAGCTCGTCCTTTTTAACAAGGTAAGTTTCTTTTTCAATGCTTCCGTCTAAAAACGCATTGACCAGCTTATCAAGCTTGGTTTCCGCTTCTTTAATTTTCTCATAAAGATTTTGGGTGAAAGATTGCGCCGACTGGGCGTTGTCTTTTTCCCAAACATCAACTTGTGCTTTCATGGGTGTTAGTAGCAAATAGAAAAGTCCTATTTTGTAGCACATGATTTGTCCGCTTTTACCCTGCTTTAAGGAAAGGGGTTTAATTCTATGGCTTTCGCTTTCCTTCGATTTTAGCCGCGGCGGACTTAC